>SAMEA104315432__coassemble_69_pt1 | contig 70554 bp, 39 predicted proteins | sample SAMEA104315432__metabat2_low_PE_031 | metagenome-assembled genome bin SAMEA104315432 (sample SAMEA104315432) | gut metagenome | biome: Monkey gut; feature: monkey-associated habitat; material: faeces | place: China | collected 2013
CTAACTGGCTGATACTGCAAGAGAAACGGTTTGGCTATGTTAAACTTGGGTTAATTGTTTGATTAATAAAATATGTTATACGCGTATAAATTCCTATTCTTCAAGGATATGGTGTGCTGCATCCCTTACAATGGAAACTGTCTTTGTCTCCTTTCTGAAAGGCATGCCCATTATCTCCATAGCCATAAGCTTTGCACTATGATGTTCTCCCATCCTGTCATACATCATCATGAGATGGTATTTCTGAGAGAAGTTTCCTGGCAACATGTTGACGGCTGTCCTCATCAGTTTGATGGTTCCCTCTTTGTCACCAATTGCTTGCTTGCATGTAGCTGACTGATAAATGACCAATGGAGCGTAGGTATATTTACGTGCCTCAGTATAGCAACTGTCTGCAGCAATGAAGTCGTCTATTTGCCTGTTAATGTCAGCACAATATCTCCAATATGCTTCTGATGTTCCAATAGATGGATAGAGATTCCGAAGTGCGTGAATGTCACGTATTCCATTGTCCCTGTATTCTTTTAGCTGCCTTTGACTGATAGTAAGCGAAACGTTCTTGTGGAGGGCGAACGCACAAGCAGCAAACACAAAAGTTGAGAAAGCGAAAGACATGTATTTGCTATCCATTGCCCTTGAACGGGCAGAAACTGAAGCCATCAAGGCTACAAACAGAAGTCTCGGAGTTATAGAGTAGCAGATACTGTGACTTAATGACATGGCTACAATTGCAGCAAGAACGCCAATTTCCACTCTGTTTCTGTTACGAATGGCATGGTGTAGTGTAAATGCTACAAGAAGAATGTAAACTAAGCCTCCTGTCAATCCTCCTTCAGCACTTAGTTCCAGCACATCATTGTATGCAGAACCGCATGCTGTAGCAAGAAGACTGCTTGCATATTCATCACTGTGAGAAGCAAAATAGTCTGCTTGATATTGGTTGTGTTTAGGTTCAAACATGCCATATCCCACTCCCATCGGATTCTTTATCACCATTTCAGATGTTCTTTGCCAGATGAAGATACGACCATCAGCAGAGTCTTTCTTCCAGGTATAAGCTGAATATCCGATAACAACAATGAGGACTGTTACTGCTGATATTGCGATCGCACCAGTAGAACTCATGCATTTGGCCTTTAGCCATGCTCTTATACTTTTTGATGTAAAAAGCAGGCTTATTGCCATACATACAAGACCTACGTATGCTGTTCTGCATTTCAATGCCAGGACAAATGCAACGGAGAGAAGCAAAAGAATGATTGATAACACTCGCAGCCTGTCATGCTTGATGCATCTGGTCATGAAAGGAATGGAGAGAACAATATATATTGCCGTGACATTAGGATTCTCGTCTGCACCCGTAAGAGAAAAATACGGATTGCCAGAGTTCATGAATCCTGCAAACTGAACTATCAAATACACGACATGAATGCCAGAGATCAACAGTATTCCGTTTTCTATATGACGTTCATTCAGTATGTTCTCTCTGACCGCCTCACTCATGCCAATCATTATCAATAGAAGGCTTATGAACCCATACTGTTTATACTGCTCTGCATCGGCTATAAAAATACCGTGAAAAAGGATATATCCTATAAGTACCACTGCTATTACATCTATGATGGAAAAGCGCAACATAGTTCTTTTGAGAGTACAAAAGCAGACAAGGAGCATACACATCACCGATCCTATTATGGACGGGTATAAGGTCTGTGACAGTGACTTATAAACGAAGTGATGCGTATCTATACATGACATTACGCACACTCCATACCATAACAGGGCGTACAAGAACCTCAAAACTACCACCATATCTGCTTTCCGTTTTCATAAGTGAAGATTCTTTCTTCTCTACCTCTTGAGGCATTGTGCAACAACAGCAAAGCATTGGTTGGTACATTGGCGAAGGATATGCTGTCTTCATTGCCTGCCTTATGCTCAGCAATCAGGTTCCACTTGCCGTTGCCCCAATATAGCAATTGATAGACATCTCCCGCATAGATAGCATTACCATCTGTACGGGGGTGTATTCTAAGTTTGGAGAAATGAACAGGACTTGCAAACTCTGCGGCTGCCCATGCTCCGTCAGGACTGATACGGCTGTAGCTCGTAAGTTCATTTCCATCAAAGACTTTCTCCGGGCTATGTTCTTCCCACGCACCGCGTCCACCGAAGCAACGCACAGGAGTCACGACACTGTTGTCATCGTCATACAACTTAATCTCAGCAATATTTCCATAAGATCCCTTAGGAGATAGATATTTCAGGTATCTGTATTTACCAGAATACTGCAAAGGAATAGTATTATACCTATTTTCACGGATTGAATCTATCACCAGAACAAGTGTAGAATCCTTGAAATCAGGACTGTCTGATACAATTACCTTTCCTCCTTCCAACTGACGGTTGTATTTCTTCAAGGCCTCTGTCTCCATGTATTTTCTTGTGACTGATATAGTTCTTACTGATTGTTTGTCGGCTGTAATATACCTGATAGTCCCGTCATTGTCTATAAGAAAAGGATCCGATGCGTAATGTTTCCTTCCAAACTCGTCAAAGAAGAACACCACATACATCACGCTCCTACCAACCTTGTGAAAAGTCACTTTCATATCCTTTTCTATAGCAGAGATTGCTACAGGAATCCACTCGTGGTTGTTGAATACCGCTAAATATGACCATTTGGTATTCTCTGACCATTTGTTTCTTGGCACAGAGATGGTGACAGAAGATGTCTCTACGTATGTATCTGTAACATCTATATATCTGTCGTTTCTGAACAGAACAGGGATATTCGGGTCAGGGTCTTCACGCACAGTCTGCAGAGAGATTTGTTTCTTGAATGTTCTGCGATAAACCTTAGGAATTGTCAAATCCGGGCGGTCGTCAAAATGCGAACCGAGAGCCTCGTTCAAACCAAATGGCAATGTATGGGTATCATCAAGGAACATCACAGCCCATGAATGTCCCATAGAACGATTTCCCCATTGAGGAACGAAATCTATGGTAGCAGGAATACCGTACGCTCTGAGTTGTGCCACTCCACGTACTGCATATTCCTCACAGTTGCTAATCTTTACTTTCAGCAAATCTACTAAGGAGAACTCTGGCAATGGAGAAGAAGGATAGTAAACTGCGCCATTGAAATCTTTGTTCAGAACGTTATGAATGCTGAAAGCATAATAGAAATTATGTTGCTTAGAGAAATATGGGCGAACTACATCATTATAAGCATTTTGGTAAAGCATACGCCAGTCTGATAGAGGCTCATTTCCTATACGGTAAGGCAACACGTAGTTACAGAAAGTCTCAAAAGAAGTCTTATGACTGTTTCTTTTCCACATTCCGTAAGCATTTTCAAAATTTCTTTTAAGATAATTGTCATCTAATATCTGGCTGTCATAGACGACCTTGCATTCCGAAGGAACAAATGGGAAATGATGCAATGCATGATTATAAGCCTCACGATACTGGTCATTCGTGAGTACATCAGTTCTGCTAAATACAGAATCCATGAAATGATAATAGTTTGAAACATCATCACTTGAGAATGAATAGCATTCATTCCAGTTTTCATGGATAAACATCATGGCTTCCTGACAAAGTGTTTTGTGTATATTTGTCTGTTGGGCATAAGATGTTGTGCAAAAAAACAGGAAAATAAGAATTCGTAAAATCATACTGATATATGTGGAGAAAAACTATTGCAACATGAAATTGACTTCTATTTACCCACAGGTTTTCTCTATTTAAAGTTGTCAAACATTCTCTTTATAGTACTACAGTTCGAAACTCACCACAAGGTCATTGAGAGTAGTGTTGTCTTCGTCAAGCACAATGACGATATTGTTCTTTCCATTGACAGCGACACGCTTTGTGGTATATCCCACATAAGTGACTGACAACGTCGAGTTAGCACCGGCTTTGACCGTGAACTGACCGTCTGCATCTGTTATGGCACCTGTTTTGGTACCAACTACTTTGACTGTGGCACCTATGATGGCGTCGCCAGCCTGATCCTTTACGATACCCTTTACACTCTGTGCCAACGCAGAAAGTGAGAAGAGAGAAAGGATGAAAAGGATAAGAAATGCCCTATCCAGTTTGCCAAACGTTTCTGAAATTCGCATTTTGTTTAGGTTTTGATTGGTTAAAAAAAATTTTAGTAAATGTTTGTATAATAATGTATATGCTGCAATGTCGTCACTATTGCAAGTCAATCTCGTTACCTTTGACTGACATTCACACGGCTTTTCCTTGATTGGCAGGATTTAACCCGTGAATGCAAAAGGCTTATCTATTTCTTTGTCTATTGCGAGTGCAAAGTCAGGAAACATTATCAATAACATGCAAACAAAATGTAACATAAACTTGTTCAAATGTAACATAATGATATATCAACATCAGAAAACCGCACCACATATATTTCTCGCCAAGGTTTTCACTTTTCATATTGCGTTGCATCACCTGTTTATTTCATTATTCACATTGAGCATTTTTCCATGCTCAATAGAACAAATAAAACAGTCTTTGGCACATTTCAGCAAATAAATTCGGATAATATGTATTACCTTTATAATAGTAATTGTGCTTTCTCCTTCATTTGCCTTGTAGCTTGCGAGTCAATCTTTGGTTTCATCTCTATCACTCGTTTAGCCATTGCTTTTGCCTTTATCACATTTCCACTTTCCTGATACAACAACATAAGCTGATATAGCGGATATAGACGGTTAGGCATAACAGAGAATGCTTTATAATATGACTTTTCTGCCAAGTCATAATGTTTCATGTCCTTATAGTTATTTCCAATAAGTACATAGAACATAGGATCAGAACTACACATTGTACCTTGCCTCAAAACTGCATTCGATTCATTATATCTGCCTTCTTCACGCAATTTCTTGCCAAAGGCAAAAAGGAATTCACGATTATCGCCTTCAGAGGACATCCATTCAAATCCTTCCTCCACAGAATAGAAATCGCTAAAACGGCAAACCTTCCCCAGATTCTTTTCTATCTTAAAGCACTGGCTTGTTATCTTCCCTGCTTGCCAACTTGCAAATCCAAGAAAACAAGAAAAAAGGAACACTTTTATCCATCCTATTGTCTTTTGACTTTGATTGTTTGTCTTTTGTATTTCGCCTTTCGACTCACTCCACGCAACTATCAGCACGGCAATTACCTTATAAGGCAACAAGTCAAATGGATAGGAAAACATTGCAAACACCAACAATGACACCATTCCCCAAAACAAAGAGATGCTATTCCTTGCCAATCTCATCATGACAACAGCCGTAAGGCTTATGGCTAAGCCTCCCCCTACCAAACCTTGTTCTACTACTATCTCCAGCAGAATATTATACGAGCCGTCAGGAACATCCACGGACGAGAAATCAGCACCTGTTGTCGACAACTTAGTCATACCTTCAGCAAAAGCATTGAAAAAACCTCCTATACCCACTCCAAGCCAAGGATAATCTATCCATGTGGTCAGAGTAGCCTTCCATATCATCAACCTCCCATCTGCCGACCCTTGCTTTATAAGATAGAAAGCAATAGTGGCCACGATGACAGATACCCAAACTATATACCTGTACTTCCAATATTTGTCTCTATACACAAATATCACAACGACCGTAACTCCCAAGAAGGCCGCACGACTCCATGTGGCAGGAAGAACCATTGCCATTATCGTAACCGCTGCAAATAACAGATTTTTCCAGGTAATCACCTTCAGACATTCTGCCACCTTTATAGGCATGAACTGTGGCATGACAGACATGATGGTTTTATCAGGCATACCCTTTAAAGTTACCAAACATACAACCACGCCAAGCATCAGATATGCAGAATAAGGACCGGGATTCAGAAAGTTTCCAGTAAGAGCAAACAGCCTATGACGACTAATCTCATAACCATACATCTGTGATACACCAAGCCAAGCTTCATAGCATCCAAATAAAAGAATGCTTCCTATCAATACCAATTCCGACATCTTTGTTCCATGAAAGGCTATACGCAGTCCTACGTAAAGCAAAAACAACTCCGCAGTCTTCAGGAACTCCATCTGACAAGGCCATTCATTTCCTATCCATGTTCTGCCCACATAGTACAGAAACCACGTGGCAGCCACTACATCTGCAAGAGTAACCTCCATCTTTTGTCTCTTCCATACAAGAACTGTCATACCGAAGGTCATAAGTGCAGGAATGGCATAGATTATCCACACATCCCACACCACCCACCGTATCTCGACAGGCATAATAGTAGTTAGCATCATCAAAAAGACTATACCAACTCTTATTATATAATCATCCGATTTTCGTAGAATTTCAATCATTAATTTATTTGTTGGTTTCAATATATATCTAATTTACTTTCCGTTATGGATAATCTTTGCCACAATTCCTATTATGTATTCCTCTGGCACAAGTCCCCAATATCGGGAATCATCCGAATCCAGCACATTATCCCCGGCACAGAAATAATAGTTATGCTTAAATATATATCGCTTGATAGGCTTACCATCAGCACATATCACATTATTCTGTCTATCCCATGTTATCTCCTTGCCTAGTTCCCATTCCATCATCCTCTTGTATATCGCAGCATCATTAGGAGTCATGTCAATCACGTCACCCGCATGCGGAACATACATAGGACCTAACTGCTTTATCTTCCATCCTACGTTTCCATTAAACGGATAGGCATCTAACACAATTCCGTGCATCTGAGAGTCAGGCGTTTCTATCAATCTCTTCTGCATAGATTCTAAGCCCAAAGCCTTGTCATAGTTATTGTTTCTGTAGTAACCATCAATGACGCTTATGCTGTCTCCAGGAACAGCCACAACCCTTTTGCACATATTCTTGTTTATTATAAAACTAATCTTGCCATCATGAATAGGGATGTTAAATACTACAATGTCATTATGTTTGATTGATCTGATTCCTTTCAATCTAAAAGATTCCAATCTCTGTCCATGAGAACTGAAATCAAATTTTTTATATAACCTTGCACCCATCAAAAGTTTGTTCACGACAACCTTATCTCCAGGCTTTAGCGTGGGATACATAGAATTTGTAGGAATAGTGAAATAATCAAACACAAAAACTCGCATAAGTAGCCACAATCCATATACTACGGCTATTGATACTATTATATCGACAATATAATTGAATATCCTATTTACTAGTGACATAACAAGATTCTAATGAAAACGCAATGATAAAGCACAAAACTATGTATCCTGCAAGATACCATTCATGCTTCATATTCTCAAAACAAAAATATGAATACAAAGGAGGCAATATGCCTGAGAATACCATCAAATAAGTCTTGACATCCGTCATAATATCTTTCATAGTACTACATTCAGTTCTCTGACAAAGCAAGGATAGCATAAATGCCATTACCCATAGAACAATACTTTTTACGAAAGAAGCAAAAGGAGAGAAATGTACAAGTTCGCCAAAACATCCGCAAGACTCAAAGCTTCCCATCAACGAAGGGTAGAATAGATTAATACCTGTAAGCCAAACAAAGAAAAACATCATCCAAAGAAAAATTACATTCACAATCGGTCCATATTTCTTCCTCAATGCCAACAATCCTGTTATTATCTCTATCGAACAAATCACTACGGCTATCTCTACCGTCCATTGCACGAAATAAAAATCCATATATGCCTCGATATAAAGTCTTATCTCCTGTGCGAATGAATACACATTAATAGCCTTCATCACGCCCGAGATTATGAAACATACTCCGAGCGTGATGCGTAAAGCCGTCCTTATCTTTTCTTTGATTGTTTTACCCATCAGAAAAACTCTAACTTCTAAGGTCAAAAGACAAAAGTCTAAGGTCCTCGGACTCCAGTCTCTAAACCCTAAACAATAAAAACTACCACCACACCTGCTTGCCATTCTCGTAGGTGAAGATTCGCTCCTCAACACCTTTGGTTATGTCCCTTAGGACATACAAGCCGCCAGGGTGGATATTGTTCAGACTAAGGACATTATCTGTTGCCGTCTGGCTCGCTATCAATTCCCAAGAGCCTTCAGCACTCCAGCAATACAGTTCGTATTTATCTCCTTTTTCTATACCGTTGCCGTCATTTCTGCCGATATACTTTATCCTTGAGACATATACAGGCTTCGCAAGTTTCAGACCTACCCAGTTACCATCTGGCGTGTTTCCTCCAAAGCCTGTAAGAATGTCACCGTCAAATACTCTTTCCTTGGGACACCAAGATTCGCCATGAGTACCAATAATCGTTCCTTCAACTTTCTTACCATCTGCATCATAAAACTCCAGTTCATTGATGTTGCAGAACGAGCCTTTTGCACCCATGTATCTCAGATACTTAAATTTCGTATTATTCTTGACTGGAATGTTATACCAGTTTCCATTGGTAATGCCCTTATGAGTATATAAGGTAACGCAATCAGAGAAATCCGCCTTGGTAGCTCCCTGAAACTGCCCGTTGTTCATTCTGTTGTTGAAGAAATCCTGAGCACCCATAAATGGATATTTCCTCAGCAAAGTCATCTTCACTCTTTTCTTCACATCAACGGCGATGTCCTTCACCTTGCCATCCTGAGTTATCACAAACGGATTTCCAAATGGAACAATCCTGCCATTTTCGCATAGGGCGGCAATATAAACGATTCCCCGTCCCATTGACTTGAACTTCACCTTGCCCCAACTTATATTTCCATAAAAGACAGGAATCCAGTTCCTATTGTCAAATACACAGATATACGCCACATTTCTGTCACGATACTCCTTTGGAACATTTCTCTCCACATCGGTCGTGGTGTAATACTCGTCCGTAACATCTGTATAGCGAGGGCATTTGAATATCTTTGGTAAAGATTTCTCTCTCTTCAAATCTTCCACCATCTCATAATTGAGCCTGTATCTGTATCTGAACACTTTAGGCTTGATATATGAATAAAAATAATGAGCAGTATCTCCAGGCATATTTCCAGAGTAGAAAGGCACATTCTTTCCATTTGTATCTATCAGCGCACTCCACGAATGTCCACCAGATCGATTTCCCCAATGAGGAGTAAACTCGTATGCTGCAGGTATTCCAAGATAGCGACAAAGCATCACGGAGAAGGCTGTCTCATCTGCACACTTTCCGCTGCTTGTTTTTATTATCGAACTGCCATTTGACAAGAATGGTCCGTTGTGATTATAATACTCAAATGAATGGGTGAGGTCTAATACTCGCATTGCCTCCGAAATGGCAGAGTTTATCTTGAAGAACTTATTGGCAAACGGATTATTTCCCTGCCTCCTCATCATCCAAATCTGACTATTTTTCTCCCTGTATAGATTCTGCACGAGCACTTCCTTACCTGTCTTTTCATCTAGACGGGTATCAAGAAACATACCGCTGTGCTTGTTCACTATCCTGTAACAGTTGTTTCCCTGCGGTATAAACGCCCACTGCATGAATGGGCGGTTCTCGTATTTCACAGCCGTTATCAGCGAGTCGGGTGCAAGTATGCGCGGAGTGCCGAAACTCATTTCAAGACACATATCCTCCTTGCTTGTGTCATAATAGCCTATTTCCCAAAGCGGGTACCCTTTGTTCACAAGACGAAGCGATTGTGCTTTGTCGCTCTTGTCGTATTGCTTAAGTTCAATCTGATTAACTTTCGATGTCATTGCCGTTTCAAAGGTTACATAATGTCCCGATGCCTTGTTCACTATGTTGTAATAGTTTGAAGAGAAATCCACCTGCTGCGACCGTTTGAATTTCTCAACGGCCCCCAACTGTATATAGTCAATGCAGAGGGTATCACTCGCATTACAGAATGTTATTATATTCCTTCCCTTCTTCAAGGCATAAGGCTTCTGATGCCATTTCTCCACGAACGAATCCATGTTCCTGCTTGGAGCTAATGACAGCGTATCTATAACCTTTCCATTGACACATACGGTAGCCTTTATAAGTTTAGGAGATGCTGCATATTTCAGGATTAGCCGTTTGCGTGTGGCTCTTTCCGTGTTTACCACAAACGAGAGAGTACTCTTCCCGTTTGTCATCATCTCGGCAAAACCATTTGAGGCGCCGCCGTTCTCTTTCTTTATACAGCCTGCGCACTCAGCATCCTCCCCTTCAAACTGAATGCCTCTACGTGACAGCACTACGTTATCAGCAAGAAGCGGAAACTCCTTGCTAATAGTCTGTCGCCAATCGCTCAATGGTTCATGCTCTATGCGATAAGGAAGGACATAATCAAAGAATATCTCCTTGTCGTACTGCTCATGCCAAGGCGAACTGCACCACATTTCACAGGCATCATCAATCGCCTTTATGAGTTCCTCCGCCTTCATCGTCGTAATATCGTACACTGGTGGCATAGAAGCCTTGATGTTGTCAGCATTCTTGTTGAAGAACTCCGTCCTTCTGTTTAGTGCTTCTCTTGAAGTATTGAGATATAATTCATTAAAACTATCAACTGCCTCACTTCTATACGTATAATGGAACGACATATTTTCAATTAAGAATTTTGCAGCCTCATATTTTAGAGTATTGGAATTATTATGGAAATGATTGAGTACGAATTCAAGTTCTTCCTGATTTTCGTCTGCCATGTTAAGCGAAAAATTAACATCAGAAGAACAAGAGTATAATACTGTAACAACAAAAAATAACAAATAAAAATTCTTTGACATATTTTTCCTGCATTTATTTTCTCATTCTTTCATTTACCTGCTTTATAAGCATATCTTCAATCTGAGTATTGAAAAGAGGGTTTCCAACAAGAATAATACTATCATTTTCATCAAGAAGAATAACATGAAACATCTCCTCCGAAGGAATGTTGGGATTTTCCTTTTTAAAAATGTTTGTACTATCAATGTACATTGGATGATTCAGTTCTGTATAATGAAAATATGAAGATAAAGCAGAAGTACTATTAGAACCAGATTGAATAATAAAAAAGATATAAAATTTGTTGTTATATTTTTTTTCCATTCGTACAAAATCTTTCCATAGATACATTTTTTTTAAAGTGCATTGAGAACAAGCAAAAGAATCAGTATATACAACTAGTTTTAACTTAGCTTGTTCCCAAGGACAATAATTTTGGAGAGAATCATTAATCCAACATGACATTTTATCAAACGGGATAGACACACGGCTTGCTTGCATTTTTGAGATTGTGTTTGCTATCTCACTTTGTGAATCTTTACATCCCGATAATAAAAACACAAAAACAATTTTTATAATAATGAAGAAATAATGTCTCATAAATCTATCTGATACTAAAATAAACTATGGCTGGAAGTTTCGTTTTTCCATCATAAATATCTTTTATTTGTTCAGATGACTTTTCATAATTCGCATCATATTCTTTTTTGTCAAAATTTGAATCATTTTCATCTATTGACACGGACTCATCACATACAATCGTGATTATTTGATTATCTCTTATATAATAATTATGAAATGGACTCAATCCCTCAAAAAGGAAATTACCAGATATAGACTTTTGGGTACACTTATTAAACAACCAATAATTCGTCATAGATTTATATATATACTCTAATAAAATCAGATTATCAGTTTCCTGATAGGATAATAGTGCTCTTACGCCTTGATAAGCGCTAATCTCTTGTGGTTCATGCAAATCAATTACAAGAGACGGGGCTTCCTTCATTATAAATCTACCGTCAAAATCAAATTTAACGACTTTTTCCAGTGTGTCGTTGTTAAACACTATTACAGAATCTGCTAATAATGGTATATGGGATAATCTATTAGCATTGGCAAAAAATGTTTGACTAGAAGGTACAAATGTGTACTTTTCTGAACGATAAAGCAATTTATCTTTAATTATATTATTTTCATCACATACAGCTAAGACCGTATTTTCCTCATCTTTATCGAAATTAAAGTCATATACATATTTCTTATTTGGCATCATTCCAAAAGAATATGGATAATACAGTCTCACATCAATCACATTACAAACAGAACCTGCTTGATTAAAAACTATTATTTTCTTAGCCTTGTTATCAAAAACATGGATGTTGTTATCATTGTCTACAAAAAAGTCTGCTGGACCATCTATGTACTCATTCTTTGCACGTCCTCTGTCACCTGCTTTAAATAAGAATTTTCCAGAACAATCAAAGACGAATATTGTTCTATCAAGTCTGGAATCCATAATATAGATTCTATCGTTTTTAACGATCAACTTAGTAATCTCATGTAATTCCATTCCGTTTGGGAAAGACAATGAGCAAATTGAATCTACACGATATTGACATAGTTTCAATCCATCTGAAACTTTTTCGGGATCAATTTTGATTGTTTTCAACTGATAATTACCTAACGTATTATTCTCATACAGTGAACAAGATATATTTGTAAACGAAACGCAAATAACGAAACTGAAAACAAATAACTTTCTTAAAAATGTATATAACTTCATCATTAAATAATTCAAAACATCAGAACATAAACACAGAATAAAACACTATTGTACTAACTCTGTATTTATTATTAATAATATAATAATACTCATTTATGAGTCCACTATAAAAAGTCTGAGCACTATCAATTTGAAAGAAAAACAGCGATAATGATTCTTAAATAGACCATATTTCGCTATAAATTTCATACAGACTGGCTCTTTTTATGCTTTGTGGTTTTAATCTGTAAGCATTTTGAGGTTCCTCTCCGCTTTGAAGGTACTTTTTGTAGTGGACTCATTTATAGAATTTTCTATAAATCCAACAAGTCATTCATGACAAGGATTGCATCGTGGAATTGTGCACCCAGCAGTTTGCGCCTTTGTCTCTCTACACCCCTTTTTAGTTCCATTAACAAGTGTGTCTCGTCCATTTACAGGCTTGTGAAATGTACAAGGCTCATTACAGTCAGCAAGGTACCACTTTTCTGATGATCCTCCTCCGAAGAGACTACCCAAGCCACTCACCAACCCACTTATCACCGACTCCCATACATCTCCAGAACTAAGCGCCTCTACGTTCTCAGCTAGAAGCACGTCAGAAGTCGCAATGTCCTTGTTTTGCTCATCATATGCATTAAATGCAACAATACATGCGACAGCTACGCATATGGTAGCAAATGTCGTCTTTAAAATTTTCTTCATACGAAATGATTTTTAATGATTATGAGCCTACTCTTTGTACGATTTTTCGGCTTCCCTCGTCCATTTACTTAATGGATATAGTATTATACAGATTCGCCATTGCACATTATCTAATCACTTTATATCATGAAAAGGATAAAGAGTTTATGGCTGAAACGATAAAACATGTATTTATTTTGCAACTGTATTTATTTTGCAACGCAATAACCATGTTAAACCCAAATACAGCCAATCTGCCGACAAGAAAATAAAAGATGTTAGGAAACAACGCAATAGCAAGAGTTTTTGAACATTGTGGTCTAATGACCGATTTGGGTTTAAAGTTATTAGACATTCTCTTTATAGGGTGGTTTATTAATTAGCTTTGTTATATTCCGAGGCTATTTTCGAGGTCAAAGCGCAAGTGAGTGAAGGAGTTATGCGGGCATAACGACTGAACGAACTTACGCTTTAAGCCGAAAAGAGTCCGAAAGATAACAAAACGCCATTATTTCAATTAGGATTTACATAACGGTGGTAATTTATAGAACCACCCTATAGTACTACAGTTCAAACTCACCACAATATGAGATTTGACCAAGCAGGATGACTATAGAACACATTCCTGACTTTGCATCAGAAAAATCTATAATATTTTCGCCTTCGCCTTCAACAAAAATAGATTTATTGATTACTACATCTCCATCGTTATTATATACAAGTATATCCATATCACCAAAATAATTGTCAACATATACAACAGCATATTGCTGACATAACGTACACTTAACATCAGGACCCACAGAACGAGCGCCGCGATTTCCAGATTTCACTCGAACAGGAATAGTCTGCGGTCTTGCCTCTGTATTCTCCGATGAAGCAGGATAAAACATAAGAGCGCCCATAAGGGCTACGATAATTCTGAATCTTTTCATTTTGTTATTATGGTTAAAAATCGACTACAAAATTATCTTACTGTCACCTACTTTCCAAATTTATCAGGTCTAAATCTTGTATCTATTGATAATTCCATATAAAGCCTTGACAGTCTGTACGTTAAAACAAACAACACAAGAAAAACAAGGTCTAAAGATATGTATTATGTTACAAACAAGAAAGGAAATGGTATATTTTTACAACTAATTCGAGGTTGATTTCAAGGGGGTCTATATATGTATGCGTATTTCGTGACTAATTAGAGGGCGGTTCTATAAATTACCACCGTTTATATAGAAGTCATTTCGAATATGACGTTTTGTTATCTTTCGGTCTCTTTTCGGCTAAAAGCGTAAGTTCGTTCAGTCGTTATGCACCGGCATAACTCCTTCGCTCACTTGCACTTTAACCTCGAAAATAGCCTCGAAATATAACAAAGCTAATTTATAGAACCGCCTTAGAAGTTTTCTATATAGTTACGCAAAGACTGTTTTTCATTCATAATACCGACCTTCTCTTTATACAAGAAGAGTTTCTGCTTGATGGCTTTCTCAGAAATCTTATATACGGAAGCGAGTGCTTTCTGTGGGAGTCTCATGCGCAGAAGCATCATCAAGTGCAAATCATTCTGCGTAAGATCAGGATGCATCTCTTTCAGTCTTGTAATAAAAGAATCTTCCGCACTATCCAGCAAGGCTTCAATTTCTTTCCAATCTTTTTCGGAGAGGACTATATTCTGGGTCTGGCCTTTGAGCACAGATGCAATTTTCTCAGCGACTTCAATTTTCATTAGAAGACAATTTCGCATTACTGACAGTTTATGTTCTTTGTTTGCCATTTCTTTTCTGTGCTGTTCTTCTATAAGATTCTGTTTCTGATGTTCGAAAGCCAAGTTGGCTGCTGCTTGTCTTTTTGTCGATATGTGGACATACATGATGAGCACAATAATGAGCATAAGAGCTAATCCTCCCAAGCAGCAAACCCACATCTGCATTTCATTCCATCCCTCCAGCTTTGCCTTCTGCTCTTCTTTCTCCTGGATAGCAGCATAAGAACGTACTTTGTCATTCATGGCATCAAAATATGCACCCTCCAAGCATGCGAATGCTGAATCAGACAGAATTTTAGCCTGTTTATAGTCATGCATCTTTATCGCTGACAGGTTGAGATAATAGAAAAGAGTGAATTGTTCTTCTATATTTCTCGGACACACTTCCTTAAGAATGCTCTGAGCTTGCTCGACAGAATCCGACTCTATATATGCAGACGCCAGAGACAATTGTCCCGATATACGAGAGTGATTATATGCATATGCTTTTCTGGCATATACAAGAGCGCTGTCTCTTTCTTCCATTTTCTCAAAAACAATTGCCAAGTCCTGATATACATCCGATTGCAAATCGAGATCAGATGTTTGCTCCGCCAGTTCCAAAGCTTGTTTACCGGAGGTCAGCGATTGCTGCAGACTGTCCACACAAAGATAGTTGATACACAGTCTCAATAAGGATCTGACCCTATTGGCAGTAGAAATGTTCTGGTTGTTATTGGTGATTTCCACTAATTTCCTTGTTAATTCCAGCGCATCATGCGGTGCAAAGTGCTCTTCTATTTCTATAATCTTATCCAATGCAAGATACCGAGTATAATAGTCTCCAATGCTATCAGAAATGAAATAAGCTTTCTCCATACAGACCTTTGCCTGCGCAAGGCTGTCCTGGAGAAGGAGACACTTGCCCGAATAATACAGGCACAAGGCATATAGGGAGTCTTCCGGATGCTTGTCATACCAATCGCGGGCAATGCGGATAAGCGAATCATTATCGACATCAAGTCCAGACTTGTCCTGTGCCATGTAATAGAGAAGGGAATACTTCGCCCTATCACAGTCCTGGAGTTTGTCACTGTCTATGCTGTCAAGCATTACCAACGCTTGGTCGGGGCTGGTGAATGCCATTCTATAGTCGGCATCCAATTCCTTGTTATGGTGCCGTTTGCATCCGGAAAACATAACTACAGCTATTAAAGCAATGATTAAGTATGTAAAGATTCTTCGCATATTTCTTCTGTTAGTAGAATTTGGTAATATCAAGATGGGATCGAATTGAAGAATACGAAATTACAATCATTTTTTCAAAATCAAGAAAAAATATGGGGAAATGAATGGAAAATGGAGAGTTATGTACAATAGCATCGTTTTTTCATTGCAATATCCCTTGCTGAAGAGCCTTATTTGTGTTATAACAGGATGCATCCTGCAACTTTCATTTAACCCAAATCGGTCATTAGAGACTAAACAAAAGATGTTAGGAAACAACGCAATAGCAAGAATTTTTGAACATTGTGCTCTAATGATCGATTTGGGTTTAACGCCAAAGCGATTACAACTGGATGGTCACTTCGCCTCCTGTGGCCTTGGTAGGATAATAGAAGGCGGCATATCTGGTGCCCATAAAGAGACGGCGATAGTCGAATCTCATCTTGTAGTCGCTGCCTATCTTCTTCCATGTCTTGCCTTTGTCGAGACTGTAGGCGAAGGTTGCGATGTCACGACCTGGATTGAAGTCGCACGACATGACAAGGCGGATATCCTTGAGGCGCGAGTTAGGGATGGCTATGCGGTCCGTTTCCTTGCGTTTCACGTCCGTTATCGCCTTGGTGTCATCGCTCAGACTGACGTTTTCCTCGGTGAAAACGAGGTACGCTTTCTTGCCTTCCTTCTTCACGGTCAGCACTCCTGCGTCGCCATTGAATGCAGACAGACCTACGCAGTCGCCGTCCTTGATACGTGAGGCGTCGATGGAGATGGTGTCAGAGCAAGTTGGTCCCCATGTGCGCCATGTGAGTGTGTTGCGCGCATCAAAGATGGAATTAGCCAAAACGGATGTGCGGAGCTTCACTTTCTTGCCTGGCTGCGACAGTGAACCTGTCTCTGTGGTGATGTCCTGCTTGATGAAGTTATGGTTCCACTGGTAATCCGGCTTCACTACGGCTCCGTCATAGACCGCCTTCGGGTCGTTATAGTCATTGTAGAGGCTGAATGAGTCGGCTATCTTTCCGTCGCCTTTGGTGCCTATCATCGGCCAACCGTCAATCCAGCAGCATGGAGAAAGGGTGAGGATTCTGCCCACTCCACCGCGGTCCTGGAACATGAGTCCGTACCATTCGCCGTGCTTTCCATCCACTATAGTGCCCTGTCCGGCAAAAGGGAAGCCGCCAAACTTGCTCTTGAAGATTACCTTGCTCTCGTAAGGACCTTCGATATTACGGCTGCGATAGCATATCTCCTCACGTCCAGTCTTTGGCCATGCTATGCAGAGGAGGTAATACATACCGTCATGCTTGATGACGCGGCTGCCTTCATGCAGTCCTTCCGGCTTGCCACGAAGCTCCAGTACCTTGTTTACTCCGCCTTCCTTCACGCCGGTGAGGTCTGGTTTCAGTTCCACAAGGCGTATGTTTCCGCTGCCGGAGAATACATATACCCTGCCGTCATCATCAAAGAAGAGAGATGAATCATGGTAAGCTGGGAGGCGGCTGTGGAGCGTCCAGCCCTTTGCAGGGTCGTCTGTGCGGAACACCATCGACTTATGTGGGTCGTCGTTTGCCACGAAGAGTGCCCAGAAAGTGCCGTTATTATATCGCAATGACGTAGCCCATTGTCCCCTGCCATAGACTGTTCCCTCCTTGAGGTCATAGCGAGGAGTGTCGTGTATGGCGTCTGTGAGATACGAAACGACCTCCCAGTTTGCCAAATCCTTACTTCGCATGATTGGTCCGCCAGGGAAAAGGTGCATCGTAGTGGTGACGAGATAATAGTAATCGCCTACTCGGATAATGTCCGGATCTGGGAAATCTGACCATATATAGGCATTCTTCATTGTCATTTTTTTCTCTGGTGAAGCATAGCCTGCATCGCCAGGAGCCGGTGATTGCGCTGTTGCAGTAAGCATACCTGCAGAGAGAAGCGCTGTCAATAGTAGTTTTTTCATATTTTGTTATTTTTAGGTGATTATTGGGAACCAACGGTAAGAGCCGTTGGCACAGTGGCTGTTAATTGCTGGAGACGCTCCTTGTTCTTTCTATTTCTTCAGATTCCACTTGGAGTTATCACTCTGGAAATCATATTTTTCCAGTGCTGGAGTGCTGTCGCCAATGGAATAAAGGACATACTCTGTATTGATTCCTTCCTTTCCTGGGATAGCCTTTGGCATGATACGATATGTTCCATCGGTGAGTTGCTCAATGCGCCATAGTTGAGAATCGTCACCTGAGAAAGCCGAAACAGTCTCCACCTGCATATCGGCAGTAGCGCAAAGAGCACGCTCCGTGCCTGCTATGGTAATCTTAAAGTATGGATTTGATAGGTAGCCTCCTGCTTCTGGAACGGCAGTAATGGTCCAGTTTTGATGCGGACGAGCCATATAATCGCCGATGCGAACACCGATATTACCGCCTTTATTCCATTCTCTTGCAATGTCTTCCCATCCTTTTTCCACTTCCTTCAGTGTCTGATTAGGTATTGGCTTCACTGCTTCGTTGGGGTCAATGCGATGCCATGCCTGGCGTTCTTGCTCCATTCTGACGAAGTCAACCGATATTTCCAGACTGTAACCTCTACGCTCTGAGATGATGGAATAAGTGCCTTCAGCGAATTGTTCGCCTGCATAAGGCCATCCATTACGCCATAATAATGGTCTGATGGCAAGGACACTGCGTCCTCCACGGTCTAAGTCTGCTTCCCAATGGAATGACATCACCTCTACGCCATCATCGATTATGGTACGTCCGAAGTGACCTGCTCCGACGGCACGTTTGCCTCCTGCCACGACCATACGACCGCCTCCATGAAACATATCGCGCCCTACATTGTCGATATAAGGTCCTGTCACCTCTCTACTTCTGCCACAAACGATGTTGTAAGTGGAGTTTACTCCATCGCAACAAGTGCCATGTGTGCCAAGCAGATAATAGTAACCATCACGATAGATGAGGTCTGTCGCTTCGCAGTCTATGGCTATATCCTTTGCTTTATTGCCGTCAATGCGTGCTCCCGTCTTAGGGTCAAGCTCCACAATGCGGATATTTCCGAAGTAAGTACCATAGGAGAGCCAGAGCCTTCCCGTAGAAGGATCAAGGAGAAGTCCTGCATCTATGGCGTCATTATCTTCGTCGCCATCGGATGAAGCCACCTCAATAGGGTCAGAAAACTTAAACTTTGGCGATGTAGGGTCGAGAGTTTCGTTCCACATAGTCAGCACTCTTCCGTTGTGACCACCTCCGAGTCCGCCTCCTGTGGCACTGTAAGCTACGAGATAACGGTCGCCGATCTTAATGACATCAGGCGCTGCTCCGCCTCCTGGACGTATTGGTCCGCTATGCCATGACCATCCATCTTCGGTGACAAGACCTCCTGCTCCAGTGCCGAAAGTGTACCATTTACCGTCACAGAAGGCAAGTGTAGAGGGGTCATGTATCCAAGGTTGTCCTATCTGTGCCTTACATTCGAGGGATGAAAGTCCTGTTGTAAGGAAACATATTATTGATATGAATAATGCTTTTTTCATTGTTTTATTTCTAAAATGTGATGTAGTTTGCCTGTAGAAATTATCTGAACGCAGTAGAAATACGGAGGTTATACTTGTCCGCATCCACGATACGGAAGCAGAAATCGCTCATTCCCGGGCCATTTATCACTGCTCCTGTGATGATATTGCGCCCCTTTTTGAGCGTTACAGGACGTGAAACGACATCATCGCGCACCATTCTTCGGTCGCCGGAGAGCATTGCCATCTCCTGACCATTAAGCCACCACTTGGAAGCGGAGTTGCTACCTATGGCAAATCTCACGTCTTTTATCTCCTCATCACATTCTATGATAGTAGTAGCCCAGAAGATAACGCCGTAGCGTTGCTGTCCGGTACAGGTGGCAAGGCGATACAGTTTGACATTGAAAAGTTGGCTGTCATAAGCATTCCACGCCTTGTCCTTCTTACTATAAGCCAATGGTTGCGGAAAGGTCTCATTGAGATAAGTGTCAGTAAAGACGGTGTTGCTTCTGTTAGGCTTTGATATAGGGTCATGGAGCATCCACCTTCTGACGAAGCCTTCACTGTCGGGAGTAGTAGAATCCTTGGTAGCAGGGCGCAAATAGGTCTCCAGTTGCGGTGTCTTCTCTATCACGCGATAGTGTCCGCTGAGGTGCATGAAGGCAAAGAGGCGTAATAGTCCGTCGTAGTAGGCATCGAAATATCCGTCGGCATCCGGCTTATGCTTGGCATTCCACAATCTATCGATGAAATCGTAACTTTTCGGATGCGAGCACATGATAGACGAAGCTGCGAGGGTAGCCATAAGTCCGATGGAATGGCGCAATTTTGGTTGGTGAGTGCCTGCTGGGAGAATTTGCTTTGGCAGTGTGCCATTCGTGTTGTATTGGTCGAGATATGAGTCTATGCCCTGCGAGAAAAAGAAGTTTTGGATGGTGTGTCCATAGTTCTGTTGCCACTGTCTGTCAGAGCAAGCCCAACTGTAATCGAGCGCAATATTCATCGGTACGCGCCATGAATCATAGCGGAAGCAGTCGCCTAAAAGTCGGTTATTATGTAACGGAGTGCCGTCGAAATTATTGTAATCATCATTCAGTCCTGTCATAGGATGCACGCTCTTATGGAGATATTCACGACTTTTACGGGCACATTCTCGCCAATAGGAAGCCCTGCCATCATCGGCATAGCGTGCCCATACCTCATAGAAGGCTGGGATATGATAAGACGGATCAGTGAAAGCAGCCCCTGGCACGAAGGTGATAAGACTGGTAGCGGGGTCTATCAGCGAAATGTTGCGCTTGACATTGATAGGCTTTTCGAGCTTTTTGCCATCCTCTCCACGATGCATAGTAAATTCCGTCTCGCGTGGTTGGATGCAATCAAGGATATACTGTGCCTCCTTCAAATAGTCGATTTCACCGCTATTTCCCCACCTGTTGGATGCAAAGATGAGGGAAGTGATGTAATATAGTTCGCCATCAGAGGCAGGACCATGGGCATTCGGTGTACCGTCACGCTTGCAACTCCAGCGGAAATAGCCCTTCATCGCGCCATCCTGCATCTGCATATATTTCTTTGTCCAGCGCCAAAGGCGGTCGAAGATGTCTTTTCTATCAAACTGCACTGCAATCATCATGCCGTAAGACATTCCCTCGGTGCGCACATCATTATTCTTGATGTCGGAGATATATGCCATATCTTTCCCTACTTCAAAGTAGCAACGGTGCTTTCCCTTGAATACATCATCGAATACTTCACGCAGTTTTGCTTCGACTTCTGCCTCGGAATGCCCGGCTTCTACAAAGAGATTACGATACGTTCCTGTAGCGATACCACCTGCGGAAGAAGGCACAAGCGGACGACGAGGATTGAGAGAAATCCAATCCACCTCTACGGGTGCTTCGCCTTTGTTTGTCAGCACGAGTTTATGAAGTCCGTTGGGCTGTCGGTTTACCTTGAGATTGAGTGATGTCTGCTTGATATCCACTATCTCTGCGCGTCCCCAGAATCCCGGTTTGTTGACCCATACAGTGTATTCTTCCTCTGGAATCTGCACGTTGGCATAGGTCACGAAGCCATCTTTCGGCAGTATAGTCTTCCATCCGAGGAAGCGGTTAGTCGTGTCATTATATTCTATCGTCGCCCCTCCACCGATACTGCTATATCTATCCATCTGCACCATAGTGCGGGCATCTGTCACTCCGATACCACGAAGCGTAGGTTTCACTTCCTGTATCGTGCCGTCAGGATTGAAGAAAAGGGAGTCGGCACAGACTGATCTGTTCTTGTCAAACCAAGGCGAATAGGCATTATTATGATAGAAGAGGTACCACTGTCCCTTGTATTCCACGATGGAATGGTGGTTAGTCCAGCATCCATTGTCATGCTCTTTCATGATGATACCTTTGTATTCATAAGGTCCCATCGGCTTGTCGCTCATAGCATAAGCGAGACATTCGGTGCCATTTTCTTTGCGTACCCAAGGGTAAGTGAGGTAAAACTTACCATTTCTCTCGAATGCGAAAGGGCCTTCCTTGAAGCCTTCGGGCAGTCCTTCCACAGCATGACCGTAGAATTTCATGCCATTTGGCGCTTCAGTAGGGTTTTGCATCTCCTCGTCAGCAAGCTCGATGAGATTGTCTTTCAATCTTGCCATACGCAGTCCGCCACCTCCCCAGAAGATGACATTCTCGCCATTGGAGGCTTGAAGCACACATGGGTCGATGCCTGCAATACCTTTTATATTGTCAGGCAAGGCTTTGTAGGGACCATACGGATGGTCGGCTATCGCCACTCCGACACCAAATCCGCGGCTTCTTGCATCCTTGTCGGTGGCGAGAGGCTTAGGAGCATCGGGGAAAAAGAAATAGTATTTGCCATCTTTCTCTACGCAGTCCGGTGCCCACATAGAGTAAGCCTTTGGGTTGCCCCATGGCACTTGCTCCTGGGAAAGAATCACTCCGTGGTCGGTCCAGTCGGTGAGATTGTCGGAAGAGAAGACATGATAGTCTGCCATGGAAAACCATTTCTTTTCTGGTTCCACGGGACTAATGATGTCGTGAGATGGAAAGAGGTAGATTCTGCCATTGAATACCCTTGCTGTTGGGTCTGCCGAAAACTGATGATTGATAATCGGATTCTGCGCTTTTGTGGCGGAGACGGCAGTTGCCAGAATGGACATTAAGGCAATTTGCTTTAAGATTGTCATTAGGGTTAGATTTTGGGTTTTGGAATAATCCGATGGTAAAGTGTCGGATGTGAGTCAGTATTGTGGTTACAAAATTACGGAATAATGGGGAAAAGCTCTAATTATAATGTTGCAGAAACTTGTCGCATTGTTTCATTTTTGGCAAAGAATGGAGATATAGGGCTATTGTTCGATTTTTCCTATTGGGAATTATTTGCTGATTATGGTTTCAGACGTGAGAAATGAAATATTCCCAAAATATCGACTGTTAGAAAATTGTGGCATTTTCAGAAAAATCGTAATCAAATTGCAGAGTTTTGCTTACAGTTTTCTGACGCATAGATGCCGGGATACAAAAGCATAGATATTATGGGGTAAAAGCTTAGTTATTACAATCTAAAAGCATAGTTATTACAAGGTAAAAACGATGCTTTCAGTTTGTAATATCAATGCTTTCGTTTTCCGATGGCATTGCCATGATTTCGGGGAAACTTTTTGTTCTGTTTTTCCCTTCTGGCAAATTACGCTATTAGAGACGAAATGACCAGAGGAAATCACTCTATGGTAATGACGAAACCTCCACGAGGCTGACACTTTATCCTCATGTCATTTTCGCCGATTTCATCGCATGAAACAAGGTTCCAATTGCTCTTGCTCCTATCGTTGGAATCAAGGAAAAGATGGGCTTTCTTCTGTTTCTTTACATACTTCTTAAGAAGTGCGAAATCGAGTGTCTGCTCTTCATCTGTACCATTGATACCTGCCACATACCATTTATGCCCTTTTCTGCGTGCCATCACCACATTTTCGCCCGGATAACCTGATAAGAGCCGCGTCTCATCCCATGCTGTAGGGAGACTGGAGAGGAAGTCTCTGACTGCCTGAGGTTGGGCAAGGAAGCTCTCAGGACGGTCTGCCAGATGCTGGATGCCAGACTCGAATATGACCGTGAGTGCCAATTCATGGGCATGAGTGGTGATGTGTGGATGCTGAGAGTCGGAGAATGCGCATGGGGTATAGTCCATCGAACCGATGACATTACGTGTAAATGGCAACGTGGCATTATGCCTTGCTGCCTTGTCGGTGAATGTAGGTACATTATTATACCATTCTGCTCCATAGACGCCCTCGGTGCTTACAAGGTTAGGATAGGTGCGTTGCCATCCACGTGGAACTGTTGCACCATGGAAATTGACGAGCAGATGATGCTTTGCGGCACACTCAAGAAGTTCTATCATGTATCTTATATTGAGATTGTTGTCACCGGAAAAGAAATCAATCTTCACTCCCTTGACACCGATTTTCTCACACCATGCGAACTCTTTCTCTCGGTCGTCGGGATTATTGAGTCGGAATTTCGGACCCGGTGCCCCGTTTACCCAGCCGACAGAGGAATTATACCAGATGATTGGCTTGATGCCCGCTTCGATACATTCCTTGACTGCATCCTCGATGGTCTTACCTTGATTTGATGCAATCTTTGGCATTTCATCCCATTCTGCATCAATTAAAACGTAAGGCAACTTCATCTTTACAGCCAAATCGATGTATTTCCTTATTATATTTATATCATTGGAACCATGATTATACGCCCAATAAATCCACGAAGCAACGCCTGGCTTGATCCACGAGGTATCTTCTATCCTGCATGGATCCGAGAGGTCGGTTATCATGGTGGACTCTACCACATCTGCGAGTGAACCTATTATCACCGCTTTCCATGAACTCTGCTGTGGATTGTTCTCCTTATTTTTATCGGTAACAATGAGAAATTTGCCCATTTCACCGGTGCTGTAAAGGCTGGAAGCGGCATTGTCCTTGTGGAGATCTGCCTCTGAGAGCAATGCGAAAAGACCGCCTCTATACTCGAAAAGGGAAGGAAAGCCGAAGCGTTCCCCGTCCTTTACCGCTCTGTCTCTCGGGAAGAAGCCTTCATAGGAGTCCGACCACTGCATCAGCCAGTTGTGGGCTGCAGAAGAGAAATCCACATTGACCGGTGTCTCCGAATGGATATTCATGCTCTCACGACCGAGCTTGCGGAAAGCCACGCCATCATCGCTTACTCTTACAAGTAAGGTTCCGTTGCCTTCTATACTGTAAACTCCCTCCACGGCACTAACCTTGATATGCGATTTCTTGCCGAGAACCATGTCATAGGAGTCCTTTACCTTCTTCTTGTCATTCAGTCTTATATATGGGTAATCTGCCGTGAAGACATTCTGCCACACTCCGTTGTGCTTGTATTCCACACGCAGTTTGCTGTCCTTGGCATACGCCTTGACCTTTCCATTCGGTGAGGTCTGGGCAGAAACGCTGACAGATGCAAGCGAGAGAAGGAGCAGGAAGGCTGCCTCTTTCACGCGGTTTACGGTTTCCTTTGTCAGTATCATAGCTTCACTCTTTTTGGTTTTCCTTTATATTTGATAGTCTTTTCTCCACTTGGAGTCTTGACGATAAACTGGCGTTTTTCAGCCATTCCATCGTAGTTTCCTGCGGTTTCACCGATTTCAAGGGTACTTTCTGCATCATTCCAACAGAAGCGGATAGTGGTATATGCACCTTTTTCGAAATTATAGTTGTCGCCTTCGTCCTCATAGAGCGTGAACTCTGCATCCTTTCCTGGATAGACATTGATGGTGACTGGCTTGCCCTTCTGCGCATCGGAGTATTCTGCCACCTCGGTAGTAGGGATTATCGAACCGGCACGAACAAAGACATGAGCCTTGCCTATCTCCGTCTGCTGCTCTATCCACTGACCTCCTTCATACGTCTTTCCATCGTTGCAATCGTACCATTTCTCTCCTTTCGGGAGGTAAAGACGGCGGGTATGGCTCTCGGAGAGAGGTCTGGTGACTGGGCATACGAGGTAGTCACCGAACATATACTCGTCTTTCATGTCGAGCACGGCATCATCTTCCGGAAAATCAAAGGCAAGCAAGCGGGCCATAGTGTAACCTTCTCGATGCTGTTTCCATGCCATACTATATATATAAGGTATGTTACGATAACGAAGACTTATCATACTTGAGATGGCATCATAGAATATTGTACCTTTTTCTCCAAATTGCCATATCTCGCGCGGAGTGTCACTACCGTGACTTCTCAGCATCGGAAGAAAGGTAGCCCATTGGAACATTCTGACATAGTATTCCTTGTAGGCATCATCCTTGACGCCATTCTGAAATTCTCCCTTGTAAAACCACCTTCTACCATCGTCTTTCGTGAAGAAAGAACCTACATCTACCGTCCAATAAGGATTACCGGTTGCCATATAATTGAGTCCGGCAGGTATCTGTTGGCGGAAAGATTGCCATGAAGCGTGGGTATCGCCATTCCATACTATCGTACCATATCGTTGCTGACCTGCATAGGTGGAACGAGTAAGATTAACTACTCGCGGTCCTCCACCATACCTGTTGGCTGTCGCAGCACGCTGATTCTCATATATTCCCATAGAGTGATAGAGCGAAAAGAGACTGCTGCGCTCTACTCCAAGGGCTTCGCTGAGCACATCTTTATTGAGCATCCAGCGGTATTCATGGTCGTCCCAACTATATGGAATGGACTCATCATGGAGGGAATGTGCGGGTATTTGGTTCCAATCGCCATCAAGGGGCTCGCTGGAATCACACCACCATGCATCAAAACCATTGGCAAAAAACTCATCATTGGCATATTTCCAATAGAGCTTACGGGCTTCTGGATTGAAGGCATCATAGATATCATGCTCCAGCATCATGCCTCTCTGCTTGAAATCATCAGCTTCAGGACACCATTGAGGATTAGGCCAGATGCTAATCATCAGTTTTGCGTTCATAGAATGCACCGAATCTGCAAGGGCTTTTGGCGATGGATAGTACTTTGGATTCATCTTCATATAGCCCCATCCCTGTGGCCAGTAGTTCCAGTCCTGCACTATCATGTCGATAGGCACATGCCTACGGCGATATTCACGCAATGTCTTCACTATATCATCAGATGACACGTAGCGCTCTTTCGACTGTGTATAGCCAAACAAATAACGTGGCATCATGGAGACATCTCCCGTAAGGAAACGATAATTTTCCACGATTTCATCGAGGTTTTCGCCTTTGATGAAATAGTAGTCAAGATGCTTCGCACCTTCGAGCTGCATCGTGGTGACGTAACAATCTGCAGTTCCTGTGTCCTTGTTATCCGCCTTCCGGCTCTCAAACTTCATCGCACAACCAGCATCAAAGAGCAGACCGTAACCCTTGGTAGATAGAAGCATTGGAACGAAAGCCTTGAGATTGTGCTGAGTAAGCCATAATGTCTTACCCTGAAGATTCATATAATCCTCCATGTGGGCTCCAAGACCATAGAGCGCTTTCTCGTTTTCTGCACAGAAAGAGACATAATAGCGGGTGCTTATTCCTATAGTATCACGGCGTATTATATCCTTCACAGTCACCTTGCCGTTAGCAGTTTCCACTGCACGAGCGGATTTTTCATCATATACAATGCGCTCCTGCACTGAGGGTTCTGCCTTCAGATATTTGCCATTTGAGTCAAGAATCACATTACTCTGCTTATCCTTGAAGGTGAGACTTCCTGTCTGCTTATCCATAATGACGGTAAGCAATGAAGAACGAAGAACTAATTGCTCGGCGGTTTCCGATTGTTCTACCTTCACATTTTGAGGCGAATAGACGCAGATACCGGTGTTATTATTTTGGAACTTGCCATCTTGGTCCCACTGCACACGTACTATTGAAGGCGTGACAAAAGAAAATCTCAGCTTTGGATTAGCATTTATTGCCAACCCGAAGCTGAGAATTATGTAAAGAAATATGTATCGCATATACTGAAAAAACGTCACTATTCCATAGCTTTCACATGATAGGGACATGATAGAAGGATAGTCCTCTTGCTACAAACAAGTGGAATAACGTCATAGACTATTGACTATTCAGCCTCCCTCTACAGACGGATAAGAGGGAGGCTGTTGTTTTTTTAGTTTATCAGGAACACCTTTTCCACTCCATTCCATACGGCTGTCACCGTGGCTCTGCCATCCGTTATCTTGCCTACCGTCACCTTTACGGTAGGGTCAGAAGACGTCGCAGTGATGACGGAATTATCATTCAGACGACCATATACCTGATAATGATTGGTCTGAGTGTAGCCATTCTGATTGGTAGAGAGCAGTGGATAGGACGGGATAACGAGGTTGTTACCGTCTGCCTTGATGGTAATCTGTGGCACTACAGGGGCTGATGGCTGGATGTTATCGTTGGCAAAAGCGAGTCCGTGGAGGTCGAAGAGACCATGCGGACGAGCATTCTGCTGATTGCGATTGCCCCAACGAGGCTGCTCCGGCGCCTTATACTCTGGACCTTCCACCACGAGATATATGCCATGCTTGCCTGTAAGTCCTTCCACTTCCGGCACTTTGACGCTGTGGGTGACACGCTGTCCGCTCTTAGGATTCTTCACTTCGATGCGTCCTATCTCCTTTCCGTTCCATGTAGAGTTGGCGTATGGGCCGTCCAGCATCACCTTTATAGTGTATGGCTGACCGCTTCCTTCGGTTATATCGAGTTGGATGCGGGTGCCATCGCCTTTCTTTGTGCCTGCAAAAGCCTTGCATCCTTTGGTCTCTTTGGCAAGTCCGCCAAAGCCGAAGTACTTGAATCCCACGATGCTGCCATTCTTCAGTCCTGCAAGATCCATAGAGTTGTTCCACACATCTCGCTGATCCTGCATCGCATTATGGTCGGTCACGTAGCACGCAATGCCTGCTGAATAATACTTATAAGGGTCGAGTCCGAAGATTTGGAAGCCTTCTGAAGTCACTTCAGCACCGGTATAGTGGTCGCCATTGGATGCTTTTGCCGACCATTCATTGCCTTTCACGTATGGATCATAGCCTATGATGCGCACTTTTCCGCCCTTTGCCACAGACTTTTTGTCCCATTCTATCTTGACAGGAGCCACCATTGCCTGGCGTGCATTGCCGAAACCACGCGGCGGACGATGATAGAACACATACCATTGACCATTGATTTCCTGAAGCGAACCGTGGGTATTATGCGCCCAATTGGTAGTTATCAGTTTGCTTCCATCCTCATTTAGCACGACACCACGTGAATCTACGAGCACTCCGCCTGAGCGCCAAGGTCCTAATGGACTGTCTCCGTATGCGTAACGGAGGGCTGAATTGGTGGAGCCAAGACCGTAATCAGGACCACTATAGCCTGAGAATACCATGACATACTTATTGCCTACCTGGCGTATTGAACTGGCTTCAAAGAAATTAAACTCACCTGGATTCTGTCCTTTATATAGTGCTGGATACTCTGTACCTTTCGGATCGCGCACTTCTCCATAGCGCAGAGAGGCTGGAATGAAGTAATCATGAATCTTAGTGCCTGGACGAACGGAGTACATAGTGTTCTGATCAAGCTCTGCTGCGGTGGAATGTTGGAAACCATAGAATACGTATGCTCGATAACCTTTATCGAAATCCTTATCCTTTTTGTCAGTGATATTCTCGATAAAGACTGATGGATCGAAGTCAATCATTGAGCCTGGGAGACACTGGCGCTGGTCTTTCGTGAGATTTATCGGTGTGAAAGGGCCGTCAGGACGGTCTCCTTTCGCCACCATTGGCACGCGACGATAGCCACGGGAGTGAGGATAGAGATAGTAAGTCTTCTTTCCTGTCTTCTTGTCCTTTACCTCAACGAGGTCTGGAGCGAACATTGTGTCCCACTGACCATCAACATAATGCGTAAAGATAGCGCCCTCATCACGCCACTGACTGAGGTCTTCCACTGGTGCAGACCACATTCTAATGTCCGGACCACAGTACTCCGTGTTCTTCACATCATGCGAACCGATGATATAAGCGCGGTATTTTCCAGGGTTGTCTGGGTCTTCAAATACTCTTGGCTCACCGTCAGGGATGTGCTCCCACAAAGGGAGATAAGGGTTTTGGGCATTTGCCGAGAGGATAGATGCTCCCATAAGGGCGCATATTGAGAGAGCTTTCTTTATTACTTTCATATTGAAATATAGTGAGATAATTATTATTTCAGGCTTATATCCACCGCTAATGTGGCGGATATAAGTCTCGTTTTATTCATTATTTACCGTATCTACTTCGCCGGTGTCATCTGCCACCAGTCGAAATTAAAGAGGTTTTTCTTCTGATATTTACCACCCTTAAAGACGAGATACAAATCGTGCTTGCCACTTACAGGAGCGAGACGAGTGGTAAATTCCTTATACTTAAACTTAGTATTGGTAATATCAAGAGTGCCAAGAAGTTTGCCTTCTACATCATCAATGCGCACTTCCATCTTACCTCCATATAGCTGTACTGAGCAGGAAGCAGTGAATGAAGATGCTCCTTTCTTTCCAAAGTCAACGCCCTTGATGAGAATATACTCGCTATCATCAATGTTTGTGACGAAAAGAGTAGGATTCCATGGACCTGAAGGATTAGCGCGAGTGGTGCGAAGACCATATCCCCATGCCATTGTCTCTGCCTCAACGCGACGGTAAGGATTGAAAGAGCCCACCTGTTCGAGCTTTGCATGAAGGAAATAAGGCAGTTCCTGAATGGTTCCATCTGGATTGTAAGTCATCTCAGCCGCAGAGCAGCTACGCTGTTCCGCATGACGACTGGTCTCAAAACGGAAGACATCATAACATAGACCAAAGCAATAAGACTTTCCCTTGAAGTCGATAATGCCAGGATGATTGCCCCTTGTCTGTGGAGTATGATCCATTATGTGTCCTTTCCACTCCCAAGGACCGTCAGCATGATCTGACATGGCGTAGCCAATACCTTCAGGACAGCATGTGGAAGCAAAAGCCATATAGTATTTCATCTTACCTTTCGCATTCTTTCTGCCCCAAAACCATGGTCCTTCCTGATAGTCCTTAACCTTCGGATGCTCGATGATTTCGCCAGAATAAGAAATCATATCCTCATTGAGACGCACCATATAAAGGTTTGGATTGCCCCAATACAGATACGCTTGACCATCTGTATCAATCCATACTGTAGGGTCAATGTCATACCAATGCTCCTTATTCCATACGAGAGGCTTGCCCAAAGGATCCTTGAAAGGGCCGAAAGGAGAGTCTGCCACGAGCACTCCTATGCCGTGACCATGTATCGGACAATACATATACCATTTGCCATTACGTTCTATTACCTGCTCTGCCCAAGCGCCATTATTACCTTTATACCACTTGAAATCATTGAGTGAAGCCACTGCACCATGGTCTTCCCAGTTTACCATGTCGGTAGATGTATAGAGAAGCCAGTCCTTCATGAGGAAACCATCGGCACCTTCCTCATCGTGAGTGGTGTAAAGATACACGGTATCACCATGTACGTATGGTGCTGGATCTGCGGTATATTTAGTCTGAATCAATGGAAGATTGAGCTTCTGTGCCTGCACTGATGCTACAGACATTAGGGCTAAAGCGATAGAAGCCAGCGTCTTTTTAGATTTATTCATAAGTTATAAATAGTTGAGATTGCCCCCTCTTTTACGAAAAGGCATGTTTTCTATTTATTGATTGTCAAATTTTTACTCTGCGATAAGGAAGGCTCCATTGACTGGAATGGTAGCTTCCATGATGCGCTTCTTGTTTATTTTCACTTGCTTTACCATACTTTCCGGTGTCACTTTCTTCGTAGGCTTGTCGCTATATACCGTGACTATCTGACCTACATCATACATATCCACTGGAATCTTGAGCTTGAGAGTCTCCTTTGTGCCGTTGATTGCAGTGAGATACCATTTTCCTGCCTGACTTTTACGTGCGAGAACAACGTATTTTCCCGGATAACCTGCGATGAAACGTATATCCTCCCATGCGGTTGGAACATTCTTCATGAAGTCGATAGCCCATGCTGGAGCATCCGTAAGATTGCTTGGCGACATGGCAAAATGCTGGACAGGAGACTGGAAAAGCACTGCTGTAGCGAGAGCAAAGACATCAGATGTGATGCGATGACCGCCACCTTTGCCCGGCTGATTGTATTTGTTGTAATACCAATTGAGAGTACTTCCTCCGAAATCCATACTGCCTACAGCATTACGAATGAATGGCAGGAAGGTGGCATCCATAGCCTCTCTGTCGCATTCGCCTTGGGAAAAACGAAGGTTCTCGGATGCTCTCACTGCCTCGCTTGCTACATAATTAGGATAGAGCATTTCCCATCCACGAGGCAATGTGCATCCATGGAATATGACTTTAATATCATGTTTGAGGGCATCAGCGAGGATGTCACGATATAATTCCATAGTGCATTGCTTGTCACCACCGAAGAAATCGACCTTAATACCACGGATACCAGTCTGCTGAAGCCATTCCATCTCCTGCTGACGGGCAGTTGCTGTGCTTAAACAGTGGCGTGGTGTCTGCGGAGCATCATTCCAATTACCATTAGAATTATACCAAAGATAGAGGTAAACGCCTTTCGTTTTTCCATAACGAGCAAGTTCTGCTATGCGCTCACGTCCGATTTGGCGATCCCATTGAGCATCAATCAGCAGGGATTCCCAGCCCATTGCCGCAGCGAAATCTATGTATTCTTTCTGCGTATCGTAATTGCAACTGGCATCGTCTGCGATAATCCATGACCAAGCTCCACGTCCATAGCCTTCCTTATGCTTAGCGCGAAGGGCATCTAGGGCATTCTTATTATCCTTTTGAGCTACGGCAAGAGCATCCCATGTCCCTGTAGTCTCGACGATATCTTTAAGATTTGGAGAGACGGTAAGTGTGCGCCACGGAGTCTTTTCGGGCAAAGCCATCTGTGCACCTGTAGATCCATAGCCATTGTTTTCCTTCATATCAGGGAAAGAAACCTTATAGTTTCCAGCGCCTTTATTCTCTATTTTACAACCAGGATAATTGCCACAACTGCCTGTTTCGGAAGCGAGAATCCAGATATTGCCATTCTCTGCCGGTGCTTTGAAGAGGCAAGGGAAGGTGTAACCCTGTCCCCAACCGTTCTTACCCATAGCCTCATCGGCTGTATAATGGGTCTCATAACTTGGTGCTGTGCGTGCGAAACCAGTCATTGAGCCCATTTGTGGACATAGGAAAGTGACGGTTTCATCGAGAAAATGGAAGCCTGTAGCCTCGTCATTGACCACTACGCACATGGTTTCCTTTTGGCTTTTCAGTATCTCATACTGGAAGGCTATATTGTGATTGCCCACTTGGAAAGTGGCTTTCAGTACGTCTTTACCATTCTGTGCGAAAGTGTATGTCTGCTGATTAGCTTCGTAATGGTTGTCCTTACGCTTGATATTATATAATGTGTAGTCTGCTTTCACAGGCTGAACAGCAGAAGAATTGCTGATAGAAAGGTCTTTTGTGAAGTCACCGATATTGGTATTGAGACCTAATGGCGATGCTTTCATGCAGTCTTTTCCATTATATGTTACTGTATATACAGGTTTTCCTTGGTCGCAAGTGACCTTAACCTGAAGTTTACCATCAGGACTTGTCTGCGCATTAAGGGCGCTGACAGGGAGCAGAAGCATTGCTATCTGAAGGAGAATGCCATTCTTTTTCATTATTCAAAAATAGGAATTCATTATTCATAATTGACTAATCCACTAATCACCATAGCGATTACTGGATGCGCCACCAATCGAAATTGAAGAGCTTTAAGCCCTTTTTGCCTCGGAATACGAAGTATAGGTCGTGCTTTCCTTTTACTTCCTTGGTGAAAGAAGCTTTTACTGTCTGCCATTCTTCCCAGCCGCCAGTGCGTGGAACATCAACTGTAGCGACGAGATTGCCCTTCAATGAGTCGAGGCGAACTTCTATCTGACCTCCCTGGAGAGCACTTGCCACGCTGACTTCGATATTAAGTCGGGAGGCAGGAGCATTGGTATCAAAATCCACTTCACGGAGTTTTATCCAGTCTTCATTATGTATATCGCTTACCCAAATGCGTTTTTGCTTGCTGTTCCACTCAGAGCGAACGCCCTTTGAGAATGCCATTGTCTCTGCCTCCACACGGCGGAAAGGAGAGAATGTGGCGATAGGGGCTGGTCCTTCATGTGTAGGAAGGATGACAGGAAGGCGACCATCCTTCTGCCATTGGAACTCTTCTACGCAGGCACTGCGTGAGAATCCGCCACCCTTTGGTAACCAACCAGTGTGATAGAAGAAGTAATGATGACCTTTATAATCAATGATTCCGCTGTGATTAGTAAATGATTTAGTATCATTAGTCTGTGCCATTACCTCGCCTTTATACTCCCATGGTCCCTGCGGTGAATTGCTTTCAGAGTATGCAATGCACTCAGGCACACCACCAGCAGCATATACAAGGAGCCATTTACCCCAAGCAGATGCTTTCATTTCCTTTTTGGAAAGGCGCATTTTCTTAATCTCCTGCTTGGAGAGAGAACGCTGTTTGTAGAGCCAAGGACCTTCTGTATAGCGCTTGACAGTGGTGTCACACTTCACTTCTGAAGCGAGATGTATCATATCATCGCTCAGTTTTGCACTGTAATATTTAGGGTTTCCCCACGCAATATATGCCTGACCATCATCATCAATCCACACTGTAGGGTCAATATGGTCCCACTTGCCGTCCTCATAGAGAGGCTTTCCGAGGGCATCTCGATAAGGTCCTTCGATATTATCAGCCACTGCCACGCCTATTGCCATGCCCCCACTGAGTTTGGAATGCACTGGGACATAGAAATAAAACTTACCGTTTCGCTCAATGACCTGCGGAGCCCAAGCTCTGTCATCAGCCCATTTGAAGTCGAAAAGGCTAAGTGGCGAACCGTGATCCTGCCAGTTTACCATGTCATCAGTGGAAAGAAGGCGCCAGTCATGCATCCAGAAGAAGTCAGCATCTTCCTCATCATGGCCTGTGAAGACATAGAGACGGTCTCCATGCACGATAGGTGCCGGGTCGGTGGAGAAGAAAGTTTGAGCGATAGGATTCTGCGCTTCTGCCGTCAATGACGTGAATATTGCTGTGGCAGAGACGAGAATTTTGCTTAATGTTGTTTTCATTTTTATAGTCAATAGTTTGGATTTATGGAAATCCACCCCACCCTTCTATGAGAAGAATGGGGATAGATTTCATATAAAAGGCATAAATATTATTACTCAAATTTCGAAATAGCAAACATACTGCTAAACAGTAATGAAATATCAATAAATAGAAATAAACAAATATATTTTTCTTTGTTATCCTATATTATTCTATATTGATATCTTTAATCTTGCCCACAGCAGAGGGTACTGAGGGGCAATTTATTGCTTGCTAAAGTGTCAGTTATTACTTGAAAAGAATGGAAGCGAACTCCTTGAGGGCGCGTCTCCAAGTGAGGAACTCATGCGCTGTGCCATCAGAAACGTGGCTTGTGGCATTATATCCCGCTGCTTTCAGCGTCTCGACTGCCTGCTTTACGCGGTCAGGATTCTCCTTGCTTCCGCATGAGATGAACATATGCTTAGGAGCAGGCTTGCCCTTCAGTTCTTCTGGCAGATAGATACCACCGCTGAAGAGTCCCCAATAGCCGAATACTTCTGGGCGTGCGAGAGTGGCATTATGCGTCTCCATACCGCCCATTGAGAGTCCTGCCATAGCGCGATGCGCGCGGTCAGGGATGGTGCGGAAGTGGCTATCGACGTATGGAACAAGCTCATCCATAAGCACTTTCTGGAACTCTGTCCAGTCAAACTCGTGCATGCGTCCCCATTTGCAGTCGTTTGTCATACCGTAAGTCATCACGATGATGAAAGGCTTCACTTTGCCTTCTGCTATAAGATTGTCGAGAATAAGGTTGGCATGACCTTGATTTGACCATGCTGTCTCGTCCTCGCCCCATCCATGCTGCAGGTAAAGCACAGGGTAACGGTTTGGCTTTCCCTTCTTGCCCACTGTGCTTTTCTCATATCCTGCTGGCGTATAGACGTAGGCGACGCGCTCTGAATTGGTGCTTGGAGAATGGAAAATAATCTTCTGCACATTGCCATGAGGCACATTCTTGAGCGCATAGAAGTCGCGATCATGTGCAGGAATCTCTATACCAGACTCCCAACGGCATGAACCATAGTAATTCTTTGCGCCTGGATCATTGACCACTCCGCCGTCGATAGTAAGGTGATAGTAATGGAATCCCTCGTCCATCGGTCCGTCAGTGGTGCCATACCAGAAGCCATCTTTACCCTTTTGGAGCACAGTTCCGCCGGTACCACCGAGTCCGAGGCTGACAAGTACAGACTTAGCCTGCGGTGCCTCGACGCGGAAGCGTGCATATCCCTGTGAGTTTACCATCGGATATTGCTGTCCTGGCTGATTGAGTTCGCTCGGCTTGAAGTCCTCTATTGGTGTTACACGGTCGAGGGCTGGGTTGAAATCCCTCACAAGGTAATAGGCACTCTTAGGCTTGAGGTCTTTGTCGAACAAGAGAGGATAGTTTGATGTGCCTACCCATGAGTCGCGGTCGGACAGGTTCCAGAATGTGACGACGTCGATTACGTCCTTATATTTACGCAATGTCTTGAAGAGCTGATTATACTGATTTGCATGGAGAGCCTGGATATAAGGCTTTATTTCTACTCCTTTACGTGAGAAATTCAGTTGACCTCCCATTTCTTCATTGGCGCGAATATCGAGCTCAGTGAAGTGAATGTGCTTGACAAGTGTGGCATATTTCTCGATGGCAGCAGAGACATCGTCCATAGAAGGTCCGTAGATGTTGTAGTGACCCTGCATTCCGATGCCGTCGATAGGAACGCCGGCGTCCTTCATTTTCTTCACCATATCATAGATGCGCTGGCTCTTTCCCTTGTCGGCTGCATTGTAGTCATTATAGAAAAGGAGCGCTTTCGGGTCGGCTTCACGTGCAAACTGGAATGCTTTGGCTATAAATTCATCGCCACATAGCTTGTATAATGCGCTCTCGCGGTAAGGACTTCCGGCTGGTCTTCCTCTAAATGCAGGACGCTGCTGGTCAGCCATTGCCTCATTGACCACGTCCCAACAATAGACGATATCCTTGTAACGGTTGACGACAGTGTGGATATGATCGCGGAGACGCTTGTAGAATACTTCCTTCTTGACGAACTTTCCCTTCTTGTCGTACATCATCCAGTCGGCAAACTGGCTATGCCACACGAGGCAATGACCGCGCATAGGAATGTGATGACGGCGGCACCAGTTGGCAATACTGTCGGCACCTTCCCATTTCCAGACACCTTCTGCAGGATGAAGCTCGCCCGGTTTCATCGCGTTTTCACAAGTCACGCTATTGTAATTGGCGAGGGTCAGTTGCTGTTCTGCTTCGGAGAAGTTGCGGGTATTCAGTGCTACGCCTACCTTGAAGTATTCTTTATAGGCGTCCTTCAGTCCTTTTGCTGTGCTCATTGGCTGAGCAAGGCTGGTAATAAAGGCTGGAGTAATGGCTAATAATAAGGTAATTAGGTTTTTTTTGATTGGGTTTGTCATATTATTGGGTGTTTTTGTTTTTTAGGTTTATAATATCAGGCGGTAACGCGCGGCACGGGGCTGGCTACATTATTACCTTCTTTCCTTTGATGATGTATATCTGTCCCTTTACCATTTTCGTTACTCGCTGGCCTTGAAGATTATAGATAGCTGAGGAATTAGTGAGGGAAGACGATGTCTGGATGGTGGCTATGCCTGTGGATTCAGGCAGAAGTTTGTACATCTGTTCGGCATATCGCTTGCCTAATGTGCGGTAACCAGCGGCACTGAAATGAAAAGGATCCTTGCCATTACCAGGCAAATCCTTGGCAGAAATGACGTAAGAATTAGTGACATACTCTTTCAGATGAGGAAGCGCAGCAGTATTATGCCATGAGCAAGCGCCGCCTTGGTCGGCATAAAGGGTCTCTCCGGCGAGGAGAGGTGTCTCTGCCGGATTGAGTCCGAGGGCGTAACAGATGCGGGTATATACTTTTCCTACCTTCTCACACCAATCGGATTCTCCATTATTCGACTCGCCTTGATGAAGCAAAATTCCCTTGATAGTGCCTTTCTTCTGAGCCAGTTTACCCATTTCGATAAGGCGACCAAGGGGATCATTGTCGTATTCCTTACAGATATTCTTAAACCAATCTGCATCGCCAGCGATGTAGGCATCCTTAAATTCATCCATATAAAGCTCGATTTTTGCGCCTCCTACAGCTACATTTATGACTCCGACCTTTATATTCTCGGGCAGTTTCTCTACGAGAGTGCGTCCGAAATAGTCAGCTGGAGTCAGTCCGGTGTTCTGTCGGCAAAGCGGTGGAATGGCTTTGTACCAATTACCTTTGGTACGATTAGTGCCGAAATTGACGGCTGCCATCATCTGAAAGCGAGGGGAAATGCCGCTCAAGTCTTGTGACTCAATGGCTGCATTACCCTCCATGTTCGACTGTCCGAAGCAGAGATAGATATGGAAATTAGGGTCGCCCTGCTGGACATATTCCCATGAATCTGGGATATCCAGTTGCTGAACAGTGATACTTACCTTAGCAAAATTCTTGTTATCCTTGTCGTCAATGGCCTGTGCGAGGAGAGTATGTGTACCTTTTTCGAGGTCTTTATATTGGTATTCATAGGGCGGAGCGGTCACTTCGGCTTTACGAATGCCATCGAGAAAGAACCTAACAGCGGTGATATTACCCTTTGAACTCTCAGCTTTTACCTTGAGAGTAACGTCCTTTGACGTCTTTGCGCCAGTGACTGGCGATGTAATCTTGACCTGAACAGGCTTCTCCTCAAGAGAATAATTCTTACAGAATTTCCATATCTCATCGAGGGTAAAGAGTCCATCGTTGCTGATCCAGTGGCCTTTGTTGGCGAGTTCCATAAGTACCACCTTCACTCCATCGGTGCCACCGCCCCACTCTTTTCTTGTGATATGACTGTAGCCACCATAGTTTTTGGTGATGGTAGGTGTAGATGAACATTTATTTTTCTTTACGAGTTCGTCGATATTCTTCTGTACATTACTATATACACACACGTCATCGCCAGTGCCATGATGATGGATTACTGGTATGGCGCGCTTGCCTGTGTAGGTGAAGCCCCACATAGGATAACCACTTATCGGCGCGAAAGCAGCAATGACATTTGGAATCTTGTTCATAGCATGATAAGTGAGCATACCTCCCATTGAGAAGCCCGAGAGATAAACACGGTTTTCGTCAATGTCGAAATCCTTTTTCATCTGAGCTATGAGGTCTTTGATGAGATTGATGTCACGGTCGCCAGATATGTCCCAACCGTTGTTAATGCCTTCAGGAAGGACAATAACAAATTTCTCTTTGTCGGCAAGAGTCTTGGCATCCTTGAGCATATCCCATTGGTATTGGGCACTCTGATTCATGCCGTGACATGAGATGATGAGCGGACGTTTGCTGCCAAGGCCGGAAGGAGCGTACTGTAGGTACTCTCGCTTCTGGCCTCCGGAAGTGATGGTCTTACGAGTTTGTGCATTGGTGACCATCGAAATGGTTAGGATAGAGATAATAATAGTAAAAATTTTCGTAATGTGAGTCATTGTCGTATTTAGTCTAATAGATTGCAATTATTCTCTTTTGGTGTCTGACGAACTATGGTAGCGTCAGGTGTAGTTTACAGTTTGCAAAATTACGAAAATTGGTTTACAATCTATTTTTTTATTGTTTCATAGACTTTTCTTTATGTAACAATATACTGATAAATAGGGGGTTGTTGACGTTCTTCCTTATTGTTCTTGCTTATATCAGCCGGTGACGTGGCTGACACAGGGACGGTTTCTAAATGAAGAATGAGGAATGAAGAATGGCTGATGCCGTTGCGGAAGACCCCTCTTATCCCCCTGTGAAGGGGAGGCTGGATAGTAAGACCTCCATTGAGAAAGAGGGACGCAAGCCGGAGAACGTATATGGTCTTCCCCTCACAGGGGGAAGAGAGGGGGTCTTGTCGGTGACGTGGCTGACACTGGGGCGAACTGTTATGGAAATGGATGCTGGAATTGGTCTATTTTCCTGCTTATTGGAGGTAGAAGCTTTACGCTTTTGTAAGACACTGATAGTGAATACGTTGCAATATCTATGCTTTTACATTGTAATAACTATGCTTTCATGAGGTAATAACTATGCTTTTAGGAGGTAATAACTATGCTTTCAGGAGGTGATAGCTTATTTATTGGTTTTTGATATGGGTGTTTTAGATTATTTTGTTCGATTTTTCCTATTAAGAAAAGATATGAATTGGCTGACTATTGGTGTTGATTTCCTTGATTATTATTGGCATAAAAAAAGCGAAGAACGGGACTGACGCTTGGGGAAACGCACTTCCTGTTCTTCGCTTTTGGCTTATTTGGATTTGCTATAAGATTATTTCGACTTGCTTTTCTTGTGCTTCCGAGGATTGTTTGTTTCCTTTTTTAGGATAGACAACATCACATCGGCATAGCGACGACCGAGGATGCGATAGCCTTCTGCAGTGAAATGGAGCTTGTCAGGACGACCTGGACATCCGAGAGAAGACACTGGATAGGCTGTCGGGATGGTATTCTGAATGCTGTCGATGATGCTATTATGCAAATAGCAGCAACCGCCATCCTCTTTGGTCATTTATTCAAGGGAATAGAAAAAGCGTTGATATTGCAGCGTAAAAGCTATGCTTTTGCATTGCAATATCAACACTTTCAGCGTGTGATAACGGCGTTATTGCGGCGCAATAACTATGATGCTTGTTTTGTCCTATCTAACGATGGCATGAACGACACCGTGGACGGGGTCGGGGGGGAGGGGCGGAATCAGAAGATGTGTTGCACGAACTCTGCGAGGCAGCGGCGCCATGTCAGCCACTCGTGAGCAGTGCCTTGTGACACGAAGAACTCCACATTAATGCCCTTTGCCTTGAGATTGTCGGTCATCTGCTTGGTGCCGAAGTTCTCTTCCGTGCCGCATCCCATGAAGAAATATCCCACCTTGCTGTTGAAAGCCTTTGCATCTGTGAACACTCCGCCTGCGAATGTGTCGAGGTTTACGCCGAAGATGGCTCCGCTGAAGGTGCCTATATATGAGAAGGTGTCGAGGTTGGCAGTGGTGATGTCGAGGGTCTGCTTTCCTCCCCATGAGAGTCCTGCCATGCCGCGGAACTTTCTGTCGCTCTTGGTGCGGAAGGTCTTGTCAATATATGGAATGATGTCCTTGAGGAGAACCTGCTGGAAGGAAGCTCCGAAATCATTGCGGCTCTCGCCTTTCTTGGCTCCGAAGCCGTAGTCGCAGTTGCCGTTGTCCATGACTACAATCATCTCCTTTGCCTTTCCCTGAGCGATGAGATTGTCCATGATGTACTGCATACGTCCCTGAGTGCTCCATCCTGTCTCGTTTTCCGCCATGCCATGCTGGAGGTATAGCACTGGAAAACGGCATGTGGATTGCAGGTATGAGGCTGGTGTATATACGAAGCAGCGGCGCTCTTTGTTCTCTACTGATGACCAATAGCGGCACTCCATGACCTGTCCGCGTGCCACTTTCGGGTCTGCCTTGTAGAGGTTTATCTCCTCTTCGGTCATTGTGGCACCTCGCATATTCTGTTTTAGGTTGGGGTTATGGTCGAGATTTACGTCGATGTCGATGCTGCTATACATCTTTCCGCATCCGAAGACGGTTTTCATGGCAGGGTCGCACATGCTTACTCCATCGACATTGAGCACGTAGTAATGGTTGCCGCAGGGTAAAGGGGCGGTGGTCACGGTCCATAATCCCTTGCCATTGTTGACCATAGGCCATTTCTTTCCACATATATCTGCTGCCACATGCTTAGCCTGAGGTGCGAAGAGTGCAAACTGCACGCGTCCTTCGTTATCTACACGCGGGAAGTTCTGGCACGGAACGGTGTTCTCCGACACCTTGAAAGCATCCTTGTTGAGGATAGACATCATCACGTCGGCATAGCGTCTGCCGAGGGTGCGGTAGCCTTCAGCCGTGAAATGGAGTTTGTCGGGACGTCCCTGACATCCGAGGGAAGATACGGGGTAGGCTGTGGGGATGGTCTCCTGTATGCGGTCGATGATGCTGTTGTGGAGCCAGCAACAGCCTCCGTCCTCCTGTGTCATTAGTTCGCCTACGAGCAATGGGCAGTCTTCCGCCTTGAGATTGAGTTCGTTGAGTATTCGCTCATAGACGGTCTTGACGCGTTGCGGCCAGTCTTTCTGTCCGTTGTCGGTGCATCCCTGATGCAGGAGGATGCCCTTTATGACACCCACCTTCTGCGCTCTCTTGGCACATTCCATGAGGCGGCGTAGCGGCTGGTTGTCGTAGTCCTTGCAGAAATTCTTGAACCAGTCAGCCTGATGAGAGATATATACGTCGGTGGAGTCCTCGTCATAGAGCTTTATGCTTGCTCCTCCCACTGCGACATTGATCACTCCTACCTTGATATTCTCTGGCAACTGCTCTACGAGAGTGCGTCCGAAATAGTCGGCTGGCGTCAGTCCGGTCCACTCACGACATAGTGGTGGCACTGCCGCATACCACTGATATTTCTTTCTTCCTATGCCATTCATATCTACGGCAGCCATCATTCGGAAGCGTGGATTGATATTCTGGCGATCCTGTGTCTCTATCTTTGCATTGCCTTCCATATTCGACTGCCCGAAGCAGAGGTAGATATGGAAATCAGGATCAAACTTCTTTGGTTGGGGAATAATGCCCGGTGCCTTCTCTCCATCGCTGTAGTTCAGGGTTTTGTTCTGCTCATAGAACTTTGAAACGTCCTGCGCTCTTGTCACTATTGGGGCGACAAGGGGGAAGAGGGCTGTTAGTAATAGAATTATTTTTTTCATTTGGAACCTTTTAAAAAAATGAAGAATGTAGAATGAAGAATGAAGAATGGCTGGCGCCGATGCGGATTCCTGCTTCATATTCTTGCTTATATCTGGCGGTAATGCGCCCGACACAGGGGCTCTCTTTAATGAAGAATGAGGAATGAAGAATGAAGAATGGCTGATTACACTATTCTCATTATGGCTGCTCAAATATAAAAACGTAACTTTTATTCTTAATTCTTCATTCTACATTCTTCATTTTATCAGGGTGCTTTTATTTCTTAAAAGCGTACATGACTATGGAATGTGGGGCGAGAGTGACGGTCATCTTCTTCTTGGCCTTCACGGTCTTGACCTCTGGACTTACAGGATGCTTGTCGTAATTGTTTTCATCATCGAGGTTGCCCTTGATGGTGGTGACCTTCGCCTGTGACTTAACAGAGAAGCGAGAGATGTCGAAAGAGGCTTTCTGAGGCGCATCGGTGTAGTTACACATCTTGACGAATACCTCACGTGTCTTGGAATTATAGATGACAGACTGTCCGAGATGATGGTCGTCCTTCTTCTCAAACTTCACGCAATCACCATAATAATAGTCGCCAGAAGACTGTCCGAAGAGTTGCTGAACATAGTAACTGCACGTGAAGAACGGCTTCTCATTATCGAAATAGATGAGGTCTGGGTTCCAGTTGGTGTTGTGCTTATAAGCAAAGAGAGGGGCATAGGAAGTCATGCAGACCACATCGCCATTCTTTTCTACGTGCATCAGATAGAGCGCCTCTGCGAGAGCGTCGCCCCACTGATTGCCATGTGTCTTCTCTTGAGTGGAGTATTCTCCGAGATATACCTTGGTCTTGCGGTCGCGAGGATAGCTGTCGTACTGACGTTTCTCAAGGAAAAACTTGCGAGGCTCATAGTAATGCTCGTCGATTATAGGCATATTGAGCTCTTCTGCGAGCTTCCAAGCATTGTCATAATCAGGATTACCTGGGTGAGAGCCAGGACCTGCTGTGCCTATGATAGTGATTTCAGGATGCTTCTCGGTGATAATCTTATACATATACTTGAATCTCTCGGCAAACTCAGGAGTGATTTTCTCCTCATTACCTATGCCAAGATACTTCAGACCGAAAGGCTTTGGATGACCAGCCTCAGCGCGTACCTTGCCCCATTTGGTGGTGGCATCGCCGTTAGCCCACTCTATCAGATCAAGAGCATCTTGTACCCATTCGTCCATTTCAGACATTGGAACGACCTTCTGCGCCTGTCCTTTCATTCCCCAGCCGCCATTGACACCTTGACAACTTACTCCGCATGGGAGGATAGGCACTGGCTGCATATTGAGGTCTTCACAGAGTTGGAAGTATTCATAATAGCCCAAACCCATGGATTGGCAGTAGCCCCAAGTGTTTTTGAGTGCTTTTCGCTGCTCTTTCGGACCTACAGTAGTCTTCCAGCGGTATGTATTCCAGAATCCATCACCGCCTCCATGCACTACGCATCCGCCTGGAAAGCGCATGAATTTAGGGTGGAGAGCCTGCAAAGCCTCAACGAGATCCGTGCGAAGTCCGTGTCCTTTGAAAGTATTCTGAGGCATAAGAGATACCATATCCACATCGAGGTCACCAGTTTCGAGGACCAGTATCTGGAGACTTGCATTAGGGCAAGCCTCAGAAGCCGTTAATGTAGCAGAATACTTTTTCCACTCATTGCCCTGCACAGTGAAAGTATGCTCGGCAAGAACCTTCTTGTCCTTGCCTGTAAGAACCACTCGCACAGGCTTGTCGGCTTTGTCGCGATTGCGGAAAAAGACAGAGAAATCATAGTTTTCGCCTGCCTTTACGTTCATTCCGTTGTAGCCATTATTGAGAAGTCCGACGCCTGTCCAACCGTCAAAATCATAATAATGACCTACACGCTCGGCATGAATGCGCATATATGTGGGATTGTTAGCATTGAGGGGACTATCTGTAGCGAAATTGATATAGCCGGCAGAGTGACCTGGACGCTGGAATGCCCAGGCTGTAGCAGGTCCCCATCCGTCGCGCATAGTAGGATTAAACTCGAAAGAACCATTCTGTACGAGTTCGGCATTGAGACCTCCATCGGCAGAATTACTGATGTCTTCGAAGAAGATACCTATGAGTTCGTCACTGATTTTCAGTCCTCCTTTGGGAGCTTTCTGAGCAAAAGCATTGACATTAAGACTCATAGCAGCGCAAAGGGCTATGGTCTTCAATGCAGTGGATGTATTCATATCGTTTATTTTTTTAATGTAACTGATTAACTGTCAAGATGCAGGAAACGTGAGGATGACATTATCTCTGGATGTACTTCTTTCCATTGAGGATATACATCTGACCCTTGCGGACGGACTTCACCTGCTGTCCCTGGAGATTGAACATCACGTTTCTGTGGAAGAGAGGCACCTCTTCTTCATCTATGGAAGGAGAACCTATGCCGGATGCTTCCTCTGAATAATCGGAATTATTAGTGAGATAGATGTTCTTAATCTTGATAGGAGTGCCACCAGGGCTCCACAATCCGAGGATATAGATATGGGAAGGATCTACAGTTACCTTGGAGTTATTACTCTTCATGTTTGCCAATGTTACCACGACACGAGTGCTGGAGCCCACGGATTTCATGTAAGGGTCGCCCCAATAATTGTTTGCATCAAAGAGTCGGAGAGACCATTGATTAGACACTGGTTTCTCTGCAAGATTGAGCACAAGATACTTATAGCCGGACATATCCAAGCCATCAGCAAACTTCCAACCGCCAAATCCATACTGACCAGTGGTCAATGTACGAGTGCCGTCTGCATTCTTGATGAGTGTTCCGGTCTCCCAGATGCTCGGACTGAATATAGATGTGGTGCCAGGGAACATGAAAAGATTGTCGGAAAGGACATCTTCAAACTTCCAATCAGACTTGGCATACTCTGCGAAAGCACGGTAACAGAAGCGTGGACAAGCATCTGGAGACGTGAGAAAGGTATCTCCATCGGGAGCAGAGTCATCATATTGCGCGAGCTTATCGGCGTCGGTGAATAGCATCCAACTGACATTTCCTGTCTTATCCATGATATATCTGAAGTTGGCACCAAAGCCTACACCGCCTAATTCGCCTGTAGTGGCTTTACCCCAAGAACTATTATACTTCTTAGGAGCCCAGTCCATCTCCGTAACAAGGATAGGACGCTCTTTGGCAACATTATCAATACTTGCGCTCCAGCCTGCCTGGAAGTCGGCGTAGGTATTACCTTTGGTCACTACGCCCTGCTCTACAGAAGCCACTTCAGAGTCACTGCCGTACCAACCAGGGTAACAATGCACTGCAAAACCTATGTTTTCACCCTTGATAGGATACTTGGCATAGCCCTGATAATTCTGTTGCCAGCAGAGACCAGGCACCCATAGGATGTTGTTTGCACCCGTAGAACGAATAGCATCAACGATGGCCTGGAAGTATTTGGTACAGTTTTTCATGCTGCTCTCAGAGTAATGGGTGTATTTTCCATCGTCTCCGAGGATGCGAACAGGCTCATTGGCGAGCTCAAACATGATATGCGGATTGTTCTTAACGCTCTTATGATTAGCCACATACTTCCATACCCAGATGAGATATTTCTGATAGTCATCGCCAATCTTTATCTCTTCAGGGCATACTCCTGGCGGGCGCATCACGACATAGATGCCTTTACGAATGGCATATTGCGCTACACTGAGGAATACAGCGTCAAAATTCTTCTTGAACATGACGGAGTCGAAGGCAGAGATGTCGCTCTCTCCATTGGTCTTTATGCCTTGCTTATTGCTCCAATGAGGATCCATGTGTATGCGAATCCAGTTGACTTTCCATCCCTTTTTAAGCATGGAAGAAATCTGAGTCTTATTCCAATAAGTGCAATTAGAAGCGTTATGCTGAGAGTCCCAGTCCCATTTTACGCTTCCATCAGCATTCTTACACCAAGCATAACCATTGAAATACGGACTGTAAGTCTGTCCGAAACCATGAAGATTGACAATGCTGTCATTACCATTCATATCCTTTGCCATGAGGTAACGTCCCTTAATGTAGAGCTCGGGCATACGCATTCCGTCCCAAGCTCTTACATTAAGGACCGCTACAGATGTCAGCATTGTGCAGACAAGTAGTGTTAGAGTAAGTAGTTTTCTCATTTATTCTTATATTTTCAGTTTTATTTATTGAGATAGATACCGAGCTACTATTGCTTCGCTCAGTATCAATTTGCAGACATTATCTATCTGATAAACAGTTTCTTCACCTCCACTCCATTCTTGCGGATGATGTTGATACCACGCTGAAGGGATGGAAGTTTTCTGCCAGACTCATCGTATATCTCGCTGCCAGCAGGCAAAATGTCGCCACCAACGGTGATAGAATCAATGGAAGTCTGGGTTATATCCTTATTGACACGGCATGACAGGAGCAACATCTCGCCTCCCCACTCGCCTCCATCAGTGTAGAAATTGATGACATAATCGCCTTCTTTAGTCACGGTGAAGGTCATTTCACGCTCTACAGCCGAAGAGAGGTCTGCCGACTTGCTGCCTCCGGCATTAGGAGTAGCAGAGTAAAACTGTGATTCCTTGAGCGTAGAACCGCTGGAAGTGAGTATCTGTGCCTTATATTTTGGAGTGCCTTTCCATGCCGCCATGGCATAGGTAAGCTTGTAATTGCCTGGCATCAAGTGGAGTTTATGGTCGGTCTGCTTACCGTAATTGTAAGCCATTCCGCGCCAATACGTACCTTTATAATATGTACCAGTAAAGCCGATGAAGGTTCTTGGACCAGATCCGTAGGAGTTAGGATATTCCTGCACGCTTGTAGAATTTATCTCAGAGCGCCAGCCTTCCGGGAATGTTCCTTCGAGAACATTGCTCATATCCATCTTATAAACGATGGTATTATCCACATATATCGGCTCAAGAGTGACGATATCATCAGGCATGAGGAATGAGAAAGTGCCGTCAGCATTCTCCTTGAGGTCTATCTTGCCGTGGATGATGTTCCATCCCTTGAGGGTATAACCTTCGGCAGGATTGGCTGAAATGGTAACATATTGACCCTCATAGGCTGACTCCACGCTCGCTATCGGTGAACCATGCTCGGACGACTTGATGGTGATGTCGAATTTTTCTAACTCTTCATCGGCTGGAGAGAAGATTACCTGATCGACCATCATGTCGATACCTGCGGTATTCAGAAGGTAGAACTTATTCTCACCTGCATTCAGCGTGGCGGTGATAGTGTCCTTTCTCCATTCGTTTTTCTCTGTCATTAAGAACTTCTTCCTCTGTGCCGTTTCATCATTGATTCGGATTCTGACGTAGTCTGCCTTATGGGTGTTGCTGTAACGCACTGCAATACGGTATTCTCCACCCTTCTTTACTCGGAACACTCTTCTCAAAGCTCCAGTGGTTTTCTTGCCCATCACGACAAATCCATTGCCGGCTTGACCGCGCACCCAGCGATAAGATGAGTAATAAGGAGTCTGCTCCATGCTCTGCACGTTGCAGTTGTCCATATCTTCTGCCTCGATGATGAGGGTGCCGAAGTAATCTTTTGGCTGTGCAGGCACTGGCAGAACGGCATTTGCCACTACGTCTGTCAAGCGGTCAGTAGCCTTGCCCTGGCACTCCACCTTCAGGTCAACAGGTCCGTTATGGCTGATAGTGAGAGTATAAATGCCTTTTGCCGCATCCCAGGAAGGGGTGACGGAAGCGGTAGCCTCAGCGCGTTTTGCCCATGAAATCTTAGGTTCGGCAGTGACACCATTGATCACTATCTTGTCCTCCACATTCTTTACGGTGTCCGAACGGAAGTTGTTCATATAGAAACAGATGCTGTCTGCGTATTCTTTCACTAAGGCACTGCTCAGTTTTCCCCATGTGAGATCCATGCTCTTACAGGTGTTATAGAGCAATGGCACATTGGCAGAAGCGGTGGTTTTGCTGTTGAGATAGGAGTAAGGAGTATATGTGACGAGCTGGTTGCGATAGCGAGAGACAAACAAATCGCCTGTGCTCACCTCTGGATAAGCCTGATTAAACTTGCTGATCTTTGTGCTTTGCGAAGGCCAAACGCTGTTGCGCTGTGACTTCTTCACCTTGGTCGGGATGCCGGAAGCCATGCTGGTGAGACATGGAGTCATAGGTATTGTGCCGTAACGTCCGGTCTTCTTGAGGTACAAGAAGTTGTCCAACATTTGTCCATTGTTCCTATTGAATGGGTCTTTCTGCTTGTAGAGTCCGTCATAGAGGTCGCCCCATGTGGCATATTGTTCCTCTTCGTTGCCTGATTTCACGTCATTGATCAGGATTATCTTTGTCTTGTCGATAACTTCCTGCTGGGTAGGGATATAGAAAGTGCCGTCAATGACCTTGCGCCACATATCCATCCAGACGTTGCGGAAGCCTGGGAAGGTGCCCCAACGACGCACATTATACGTCTTGGAGCCATCCTTGACGGTGCCATCATAGAGGTTTTGGAAGTCTTCGGTCCAGATAAGTTCTGGTCCATCCCATACTGCGCCTCCATTCTGGCATGTCTGTTCCATCACTGTGCCTATGCCGGCTGCATTAGGATATTTGCATTGATTCTCGCCTACAAGTTCTGACGTGGCGCCATTCCATCCGCAGTTGTCGTAGCGAACACCGTAATTACGGGTCAATCCTGCCACAAACGGACCGAAGGTGACGCTCTCATTATTGTAGAAACATGAGGAAGTGGTGTATTTGTAGAGCCAAAGGATAGACTCTGGATAGTCCTTGCACGCCTGAAGGAGACTGGCATTGCGCTTCATCATTCCCACAGGATTGAGATGATGCGACCATATATTGCCACAGAAACTCACGGTAAGGAAGCCTCCGTACTTATGATGCATAGGAATAAGTTCGGCAAAGAGCTGGATGCGCTCAATTTCTGACGATGAAAAAAGGTCGCCCGCCTCATTGAAGCCCCAAAATTGCTCGGCAAAATTCCAACCTAAGAAGTTGGGATATTTCTTGAAGAAATATTCGAAGATCTCAAGGTCATTATCGTGAATATGGGTATGTCCACCGCTGGCAGGCTGCAATGTAAACCACATATTATTCATCTGGCACACTGTTGCCCATGACTTATATGTAGGAATAGCATTCTGCGGACGCTGATGGATATTGAGTTCTTTGTCGTAAGCGCATGAGAGCGAGAGATTCAACACCACGTATGGCTTGATGTCGTCAGGAATAAGGTCGATAATCTTTTGGGGATCAGCCTGATTCCACACGTCAACGTGGACGAGCCACATAGGATGCTGCGAGTCAACAGGACGGCGTTGCTGAGCTGATGCCAGCGTTGCTGCCAGGATAAATATCAGGGTTATTAGAATATATTTTGACTCTTTCATTGTTTTTGTTTGTTATTTAAGTTATGACAACGTAGGTATTGCCTCGTCAATGCAAGCTATCCATTGATTATTTTCTCAGACTTTCCTTGCCTCCGAGATACTGCTGGCTGTAGCCTCCGAAGTCTATTATCACCTTTTCGAGGACTATGCGCGGGTCGTTAGGAGTGAAAGTGAGAGTGTAAGTGCCGTCTGCTGAAGAGCCGAGAGGCAACTCTATGACTTTCTCCACTACGCGGCGAGCCACTGTAGGATAATATACGTTGTAGATATTCTCAGGATTCTCGTTGAGGTTTCCGTTGAAATTGACGGTTTCCGGCTTGCCTCCATTGAGCGAAACGGTGTATGTCATTCCGCCCTTATTGAGGTAATCGAGGGTGGATTTGGTGATGATATGCACCTTGGCACGCACTGCATCGCGGGTATTATGCTCGTAGCGGAAGCGGTAAGTCAGAGTTCCTTCTCCGCTCTGGCGCGTCATTCCGCTGAGTGTTCTGCCCATAAATGGTATCTCCATCCATTCTCCGGTGGCAGAATTGTAATGCGCAGCCTCCATTGAGACATAGCCTCTGCCGTCTTCATCAAAGATATTCTTCACGTCATTTGCACGATATACCTTTGGCTGAGTGTCCTTCTTGAAGGCATCATTCCATGATGTATAGCCGATATGCTTCTGTATCATCATGCCATTCCATTTGCCTCCTGCTATCTCCTTATTATATATAGCCATGAGTTGACCGTCACGCTGGAATGCTTTCTCGCATTTTTCTGCCCACTCATCCATAGCGGCATCGCCCTTCTGATGGAGAGCATGGTTCATTGCTTGGGCATAATACATCTGGTGAAGGGTGGACATGAGCTGCACTGGGAAGAGCACTGACTGGAAATATGCGTCCTTTGCAGCGGCTGGAATACGGCTATACTGACTGAGAGCTTCTATCTCCAGCGACTTATATTGATCGACCACTTCCTCCCATTCGCATCCTCCGCCTATCTTGCCTGATGGCTGGAGCGAATATGTCTTGGCGTCAAGCATCTCTGGAGTGCATCGTCCATTATACTTGCAGAGAAGATTGAAGATGCGGGAAGCTTCGTCAGCCTCTTTTTCTCCCACTACATCGAGGAAGAAACTGCGTATATGCGACATAGGAACCACTTTGCTGTCTGCCTTCATCTTGAGGTCATCATCCACGCCATTCCATGCAAGGTCGAGGAAGAGCTGTATAGGATATTCCATCGGTTTGAGGTCGCCGACATTGAGAATCCAAAGCTTGTTGATGCCATTATTGTATGCCAAGGCGAGCTGTTCCCACATATTCTGCACTGGAGTGACATTCAGGAGTTTGCTGTTGCGTGGTGCTCCGACGTAATCCACGTGGTAATAGAGTCCCCAACCGCCCTTGCGCTGGCGCTCCTTGATGGTAGGCACACGACGAACGTTGCCCCAGTTGTCGTCACAAAGGAGGATAGTGATGTCATCAGGCACTCTCATGCCGTCGTCATAATAGTCCTGCACCTCTTTATATAGTGCCCACATCTGCGGCACTTGGCTTGCTTTCTTGCCACGAGCCTTGCTGATAAGCTTGCGCTGATTGGCAATGACGCTCTCCAGAAGTTTGACATTACGCTCCTCGCTCATAGCCATGTCACCATCGCCACGCATTCCTATGGTCACGATATCCTCGGTATTTTTGTTGCGTTCCACGCCTCCATACCAGAAACGGTCAAGGTTTTCCTTGTTAGTAGCGTAGTCCCATTTGCCACCTTGCTCCTTGCGGCTCTTGAGATCCTGGGTATCTGCGTTAGGATTATCAGAGTGTCCATGCCATTCTTTCTGCGAGCGGCACATCGGTTCGTGATGGCTTGTGCCTATCATAATGCCCATTTCATCGGCTGTTTTGCCATTTAATGGGTCGTCAGCATAGAATGCCCAGCCCCACATTGCAGGCCAAATATAGTTGCCTTTCAAGCGAAGAAGAAGTTCGAAGACCTTCTCGTAGAATTTATGTCCACCGTAATTGGTGCCGAATGTGTTCTTCACCCATGTGGTAAGGCATGGTGCTTCATCATTGAGGAATATGCCTCTATAGCGCACAGCCGGCTCTCCGTCAGTGTATATACCATTGTTTACGTATATATCCTTATGCTTTGCCACTGGCACATCCATCCAGTAATACCAAGGAGAGACTCCTATCTGGCGGCTCAATTCATATATTCCGTATATCGTACCGCGGCGGTCGCTGCCTGCTATGATAAGTTTGCCGTCAACAATGGTGATGATGTATTTCTCTGTCTTGCCCTTCAACTGGCGAGCATCTATCTTGCCTTGCTTTGCCAACTGGTCTATCAGGGTGCTGGAACCAAGAGTTCCTACCACTATTGCGCTGCCTTTAGCGGCTGATGTCATAGTCACTGCGCTTCCATTGACCGCTTTGAAGTCATTACAGAGATTCTTCAGCGCAAGTTTTACGCCGATATTATCATTGTCGCTGACTGCTATCTGCAGCGAAGAGTTTTGGGAACACAGTCTGATATCGCCCTTGTCAAACGTCACAAACTGGTCTGCTGCCACGACATTTGCAAGCGATAGAAACGAGAGTGCCACTCCGGCAATTATTGATTTGAGTTGAATCATTAGGTATAGTTTTAATTTGATTAGTTTATTTCTTCTTTTTTCAGTAGAGATTCAAAATGATTTTGAAAATGAATAGATAACAATAAATGGGGTTCATTGTCATAGAGAAACGCTGATCAAGCAGGTAATCGGAATTATTCTTATAATATCTATTCATTATCAGAATAATTATGATTATCTACTTACCTATTTATTGTATTCTGTTCTGACTGCAAAATTATGAAGAAAAAATATCTTTTCCACTCTAAAAAATACCATTCTCTTTCTATATTGTGCCAATTATGAGAAGAAAATGCAAAAAATACGCAAAACTATCGATGAAATGGGGGAAAATCAAAGGTATGCAAACAGGAAAGAATAGGCAATAGATTATTTCCTCATATCAGCTTTCCCTAATAATCATCAGGAATTTTCCTTCTTTCTACAACATAAAAAAATACTGGCTACATGAGTCTTTCAACTCAAGTAGCCAGCGATTATATTACCTTCCTTTCGGCAAGGTCATGAAATGATTTGTCATTACTTTTCCACTACTTTGGAAATCTTTGTGTAGCCATTTGCCCACTTCTCCACCTTGATAGCAACGCCATTAGGAGCAGAAATCTGACGACCATTGAGGTCATAGAATACTACTGATACTGGATCTCCTTCAGGAGCAACCTCTGCATTCTTGATACCTGCTGCCACTTCTTCACCAAGAACCTTGGCTGCAGCGGCGTAATCAAAGCCTGCTGCCTTACCTACCATCACGAGCTTAGCATTATCTACCTTACCGAAACAAGCATTTTTCATCTTGGCACCGATAGAAATAGAACCATAGTTACCATCGATTGTAGGAACAACATTCTCAAATTCGAGTGGAGTATTATCATCACGTTTGTATTCTCCTTTATCATTAGGAGCGAAAATCTTCTGCTCTTCGCCCACTACAGCATAGCATTCAGGGAGATTATCGTCGCCTACCTTGTCGCTAGCAACAACGATTGAAGCCTTGTAATTAGCCACTGGGATGTTATTGACGAGCTGTTCTACAGTATAGCCATTTGTGCCCCAAGGAGAACATACAGCGCAATCACAGTATGGTTCTGTCTCTGTAGCGCCCTTCTGACCCCATGCTGTATCCCAGAGAGACTGGATGCTACCACTCTCCAACGAGAGTTTCCAACCTGGGAAGTCCTCTGTAGTAGAAGGTGCATTACCCTTACCTGCAGGGATGACGGTGGTATTATAGAAGTTAGCGTTCTGAATCAAGAAGGAAGCATCGATGGTTTCTTCGGTTTCTTCTGCCACATTTTCATCGAATACCTTGAAATCATAGCCGTCAGCAATCTTCTTATAGAGCTTTGCAGCATAGAGAGTCTTCAGCTGCTTTACGAGTGCCTGATCGTCAGAGACAGCATTTCCGCAAGCAAGAACTACAGGATGATTATTCATTTCTGGGTCGAGTGATACGATAGCAGCTGAGAGATCAGTAATCTGCTTGGTAATAAGAGGAACGCATTTCTTTACCATATTAGAGATAAGAGTACCCTTATTACCCATCAAGTCCACTGCTGCCTGAAGTGCATCATCATCCAACGCTACATAGTCCACATCCTTATAGTCATTATAAGCCTGCTCTACTACAGGATACTGCTCAAGAGCTTCAAACTTAGTTCCCTTGGCATCATTCAAACCTTGGGTAATAGACTCAAGACAAGTAGGATACTTATCAATGTTGCCACGACGCTTAGCAGACTTCTTCACCATAGCATCAATCTTTTCGAATGCATCTGTATATTCTGCTACAGTGTGGAAATCAGGATTTGTATATGCTGCAATCATTGACTCAAGAGCATCACGTGTGGTTCCTGCATACTTATCATTTGCCTTTGCAGTCTCCAGTTCTTCCTTGGCAGGAGCAAGATTCTTATTCATCAATGTAGCATAAGTGATAGCAAGTGACGATGTTGTCTCTACAGTAAGATTACCTACGCAGCACTCTCCACCAGCAGTAAACTTAAGTATATACTTGCCTGCCTTCGGTGCATTCCAGAGGAACTGTATCTTCTTAGCATCTGCAGAAGCGTTACCAGCACTGCCACAATCTTCCATTACCTCATCCTTACGTGTATAAACAGGTGTGCCTGTGATGCCATCTTCCTGATTATATACATCGAGCTGGATAGAGCTAGCAGAACCAGTGTTCTTCCATGAAATGATATTATAAGTCACCTGATACTTCGCATTCTTAAGATCCAGTGTCTGTTCTGGCACATCTCCTGCTAAAGTACCATTATGATCTGTCTGGAGAAGATATTCTCCGTATGTGGCATAAGCATTAGGTGCGAGATAGATAGCGGCGCCATTCATGCCCTTGTTTCCCATTGTCTTGACACGAGGACCACCGCCTCCGGTCCAATCATTACCGCCCCAGCCACAGTTTGCACCAGGATCACGCATATTACCATTATCACGATAGATCTTCCAACCAGTGCCATGAGCAGGAGCCTTATCATTGCCAGCAGATGAGAAGTCGCCCTTTGCTACTACTTCTGACTCTGCCTTGTCGCCTTCTGTCTCTGTAACTTTATAGAAGTCGAAACCTCCTACGCACATTCCATTAAATCCTGTGGTGAGAAGAGTATATCTTACACGATACTGTCCACCATTTGAGGTGAAGCGAAGTGCGCAGTTTTCAAATTTGAAGCCGTCGTTATTAAGGGCTCCTTCTGCCTTTACGGAAGGAGTAAACTGAGATGTTGCTACTACTTCGTTAGAGCTATTGAGTACATCTACCTGAATATTTGATGAACTTGACCAGTGTGCAAGGAACGAACGAATTTCTGTGTCGCCTGCAGGAATTTCTACTAATGGTGATATTACAGCGCCATTTAGAGCACCTTCTTCAAGGTTTTGACCATTAGCACGGGTATAGATACCCTTTCCCTGAGGAGCTTTTGAATCAAAGACGCGACCACCTGATACGTAAGTATTTTCAGATGTACGCTCTTCTCCATCTGAATAGACGGTCCATCCCTCTGGTATTCCGCCAGCATTAGCTTCTGGGAAGGTGCAAGAACCTGCTAAAGTATAGACAGTTTCGGAAACTTGAACCTTACCTACCTCGAATGTCAGCATTGCATTCTGGCTTGATGTTCCCTTGGATGTAACCAAATCAGAGAGCGTCACTGAATAAGAACCCTTGGCAAAGTTACCATTTTCTGATACGAATGTAAGGGTTTTAGTAAACTCTGGCGTTCCTTCCTTGAGCTTAAGGACAGTTCCATCTGAGAGTGTAGCCACTGGTCCATGGTTTACTACATCATTCTTTCCTGAGTAAACTTCCTTATCAAATGTAAAGGTTACCTCTGAGACTCCTTCGAGTCCGAACGAGCCATCAAGCGGTGTTGTGGCAACACACTGAGCCTCACCATATATCCATGAAGTGATGTTACCTTCCTCATTGAAGGTATCTTTAAGCTCTGCCTTCTCGGTAAAGTTGAGCACATTGCCAGTGATAGCTTCGCCTTCTGCATACTGAAGACCGCCTTCTGCTGGGTTTGTGAATGAAACTTCCACTTCTCCTTCTTCTGCTGCCTTTTCGAGGAATATGTAAAGATAACCATCGGAACGTGCTTCTACTGACTCTACCTCTACTTCACTGCCACCTACTTTCACGCTTACGCAATCATTTGGCAACACATAGTAACCCTTAGTGCCTGCAAGGGTCTTTGCATTTGTAGCATAACCGAGGTCAACACGGATTACATCACCATTATATATAATACCAGCGATGTTAGCTTCTACGAGATCTACCTCATCGAGATAGTAGTCACCAGGATTGAATACATTGAATGTAGCGAAGTACTGAGCCTTATTTGCCTCTGCATACTCTTCCTTACCAGCACACTGTTCGTCATATTTTGCATCCTGATTTGCCTTGTCTGCAAAGTAATACATGAGATTATATGTCTCATACTGATCAGGATTAAAGTAAGATACCTCCCTATACTGATCCTTATTGCCTTCTCCGAGGATTGAGATATCAGCGTTTTCTACGCCCTGCATGAGTCCTACCTTCATCTTTGACTTTACTTCTGTCTCTCCATTCATGAAGGTATTAGAACCCTTGAAACGGAAAGAGAGACGATAACTCTTACCTGCTTCAAGTGGAAGGTTGCGGAATTTCACTGCGCGACGCCAGAAACTGTCTGCGTTAGGCACTTCAGCAGTGTTGAGGAATTTGTAACAATTGCCTACAGCTCCGCCTTCTACGATTGACCACTCGTCGTTTTCTTCCTTGTTGATCTGCTCATAATAACCAACATCTGTAGGCTGCTTGGTCTGCGCAGCCTCAAAACTTTCATGGAACACTGGCACCTGCGCTTGTGCTACAAGACCGCAGGAAAGCATTGCTCCAAGGCTAAGTAGATTTTTGAACTTCATAATTAATTCAGTTTAGTTTAGTAATATTGATTTCTTTCTTATTTGTCTTTTGGAATTATTAGATACTTTTTTTATCGTTCTTAAATTCTGTTTGCAAAATTACATTATTTATATTACAAACAGTTTCGAATTTGCGTCAGCTACTTTTTCTCATGTAACATATTGCGTTTTTTTACGTTGAAATGGTACAAAAATAAAGGAATTTGAAATTATAAATATAATGGTTTTCAAAAAAAAGCAATACCTTTGCACCAGCTTTCATAAAAAGAATTAGGTTAGCAGTGCTAAAATTTATGATCAGTAGTTAGTTAGTTAGTAGCTTACATCCAACAACGTCAATAGCGATTGACCACTTGTTGGATGTTATTTTTTTGTATTGTCAGCATTTTTTATTACTTTTGCAGGGCAAACCAATAACTCCTAATTATGAAACTCAATTTCTTCTGCTGCTTAATGTCATTGCTTTCTGCCTCTTTATGCAGTGCAAAGGATGACGTAACATTCAATGAATGGCATGACCTTCAGGTGAATGAACTGAACAAACTCCCCGTACACACCGACTTCTTCTCATTTAATCCGAATGAGAATGCTCTCCTTTTCGGAGACTGGAGCGCAAAGACCAAGTCGCAAAATTTCCTTTCTCTCGACGGTATATGGAAATTCCGCTGGGTGAAAGATGCCGACAAGCGTCCTGACAACTTCTACATCACCGACCTCGACGACTCTTCCTGGAGCAACATTCCAGTGCCGGGATGCTGGGAAATGCACGGTTTTGGCGACCCCGAATACGTCAATGTGGGCTTCGCATGGCGTGGTCACTTCCAGGGAACGCCGCCTCAGGTGCCTTATAAGGATAATGGCGTAGGCTCATATCGTAGGAAAATCAATATTCCTGACGACTGGAACGGCAAACAGGTCATTGCTCATTTCGGCAGTGTGACATCTTGTATCTATCTGTATGTCAACGGACAGTTTGTAGGCTACAGCGAAGACAGCAAGGTAGCGTGCGAGTTTGACATCACTCCTTATATTAAGAAAGGTGAGAATCTCATAGCTTTCCAGGTCTTCCGCTGGTGTGATGGCTCATGGTGTGAGGACCAAGACTTCTGGCGTCTCTCTGGTATTTCGCGCGAGAGTTACCTCTATGCCCGCAATGCTGACTGCTGCCTGGAGGACATACGCGTGACTCCAGACCTCAGTAACGGCTATACAGACGGCTCGCTGCATATTGATGCCAAGGTGAAAGGCAAGGCTTCTGTGTGCTTTTCCCTCTATGATGCTGAGGGAAAGATGGTTACTGAGAAGGTGATAACCAACATAAAGGGCGGTAATGCCGGGGCTGACATGATGATAGAAAAGCCTAAGAAATGGACCGCAGAGACGCCTTATCTCTACACTCTCGTGACAAAAGTGATGACTGCCGGGCGCAAACCGGCTGCTGTCTCTGTCACTCCGGTGAAGGTAGGCTTCAGAAAAGTGGAGATAAAGGATGCCCAAATGCTCGTCAACGGCAAGCCTATCCTCATCAAAGGCACTAACAGACATGAGATGGACCCTGATGGTGGCTACGTGGTCAGCGTGGAAAGGATGATTCAGGACATAGAAATCATGAAACGACTCAACATCAATGCAGTCCGCACCTGCCACTATCCAGACGATCCGCGCTGGTATGAACTGTGCGATAAATATGGCATATACCTCGTGGCTGAAGCCAATATCGAATCACATGGCTTCCTCTACTCCAAGCATCCTGAGTCAAGCAAGCCTCAGTTTAGAAAGCAATTACTTGAGCGCAACCAGCATAATGTGATGACTTACTTCAATCATCCTGCCGTGATAACATGGAGTCTGGGCAACGAAACTGCGAATTGCGACCATTTCATCGCTGCTTACGAATGGATAAAGTCACAGGACAAGAGCCGTCCGGTGCAGTATGAACCTGCTGGACAAAAGGGTCCTAACACTGATATCTTCTGTCCTATGTATTATTCCGTGGCTTCCTGCGAGGCTTATGCGAAGAATCCGGACACGAAACTTCCGCTCATACAGTGTGAATACAATCATACCATGGGCAATTCGGGTGGCAATCTCAAGGAATATTGGGACCTCGTGAGGAAATATCCTAAGTTCCAGGGCGGTTTCGACTGGGATTTCCAAGACCAAGCGCTTCACCGCAAGCCTCTGAAACCTATGACTATCATTCCTGATGGCATGTCTTATGAGCAGCTTCGCAAGATAGAATACGGCTACGGAGGTGACTATAATGACTATGATCCGAGCGATAATAACTTCAACTGCAACGGTATCATCGGTCCTGACCGTCAATGGAACCCTCACGCTTACGAGGTGGCATACCAATATCAGAATGTATGGGCAACGCTTGCCAAGGACTATGCTGCTGGCGACAAGAAGGTCTCTGTGGATGTGCATAATGAATTCTTCTTCCGCGACCTCTCCAATGTAGGCTTGAAATACGCGATAATATCGGAAGGCGACACAATTTTCAGCGGTTTCATCGATGATTTAAGCGTTGCGCCACAGCAGACTTCACGCATTGATTTGCCTATATATATGTCAAAGGCAGACAGCGAAACCTTCCTCAACATCGACTTCGTGCTCAAGAGCAGCGAGCCTCTGATGAAGAAAAATCAAGTGATTGCTTACGCTCAATGGAAGTTGAAGGATGGTAATATCTCTGCCAAGCACATGATTTCCGACTATGATTCTTACGCAAAGTCCATCAAAACGAAGTACTACAACAAGAAGAAGGAGACCACAGTAAGCCTTTCTTCTGACAATGCTTCCATCTCTTTCGACAAGAGAACTGGTCTCATCACGGAGTATAGCGCATTCGGCAACACCTTCCTGAGCGATGGTGGCACGCTGAAACCTAACTTCTGGCGTGCTCCTACCGATAATGATTTCGGAGCAGGACTGCAGAAGAAGTTCAAGGCATGGAAGGATACGGAGATGTATATCAAGGACTTCAAGGCGGAAAAGGCAAAAAATGACAAGGCAATCACTGTGACTGCTGTCTATGATTTGCCTGCTGTCAGCGCCCAACTGACCCTCTCTTACCATTTCGATGCAGTGACTGGCGAACTGAAAGTGAATCAATCTCTGCTGGCAAGCGATACTGCCAAGGTGAGCGATATGTTCAGATTTGGCATGATGATGCAGTTGCCTTACGACATGGATCAGAGCCTCTACTATGGTCGCGGACCGATAGAGAACTACTCCGACCGCAAGGAATGTATGCGAATAGGTCGCTACATCCAGACTGCTGACGAGCAATACTATCCTTATATGCGTCCGCAGGAGAGCGGAACGAAGAGCGATATACGCTGGTGGAAGCAGCAATCCCCTGATTTTGCCGGTTTCACAGTCTTCTCAGACAAGCCTTTCTATGCCAGTGCACTTCACTTTGACCTGGACGAACTGGATGATGGCGACAGCAAAGACCAGCGCCATAGCTGCGAACTGAAGAAGTCCAGATACACCAATTTCTATCTCGACAGCGAGCATTCCGGCGTCGCAGGCGAGAATTCATGGGGCGCTTGGCCATTGCCTAAGTATCGTTTGCATTATGGCAACAAGGCTTTCTCATTCGTGATTGTACCGAATGGTAAATAATGAATGAGACATAAAGAATGCGAGTAAGTCTTTTTCATGTTGATAAAAACGCAATATTGAAAAGGCTAACTCGCATTCTTCATTCCTCATTCTTCATTCTTCATTTTATATTTTCCCACTTTCCTCTTTGTCAAGTCAGAATAAATAAGTACTTTTGCACCGATTATTGTTCACAGACATTCAATGGCAAACTTAAAATCTCTTCTCAAAGATACTGCTATCTACGGAATGAGCAGCATCATAGGCAGGTTTCTCAATTATCTGCTCGTACCTCTCTATACCCACGTGTTCACCGTCACAAGTGGTGGATACGGCGTGGTGACCAATCTCTATGCCTACGTTGCGCTGATACTCGTCATCCTCACATTCGGCATGGAGACCACTTTCTTCCGCTTTGCCAACAAGGAAGACGAGAATCCCCACTGCGTATTCTCCACCACCATCTTCATGGTGGGCATCCTGACAGCCGCTTTTCTTGCAATAATCTTCGGTTTCATCGGGGATATCAGCTCTGTCCTCGGCTATCAGGACCATAAGGATTACATCCTGATGATGGCTTGCGTGGTGGCTCTCGACGCTATTCAGGCGATTCCTTTCTCTTACCTTCGATATAAGAAGAAGGCGATAAAGTTTGCTTCTCTCAAGCTTCTGTTTATCGTCCTGAATATCGGTCTCAACCTTTTCTTCTTCGTATATCTCAGCAAGACTGACGTCTTCTACGTCTTCTTCCTCAATCTCGTCTGCACAGGACTCATCACTTTCTTCTTCATTCCTGAGTTTGCCCACGAGCATGTGGCAGCCCGCGTCTATTGCAAGGAGCATAATGTGCCTTTCAAGATTGTGGATTTCGCTCTGCTGAAGCGTATGTTTAGCTATTCATGGCCTATCCTCGTGCTCGGAATCGCTGGCATCCTCAATCAGACTCTCGACAAGATGATATTCCCACTCGTCTATCCTGACCATCAGAAGGCGATGGAAGAGCTTGCGATATACGGTGGTTGCGTCAAGATTGCCATGATAATGGCGATGATTACCCAGGCTTTCCGCTACGCTTACGAGCCTATCGTCTTTGCAAAATCGAAGGATAGCGACAAGAAAGAATACTACTCTGCCGCAATGAAGTATTTCGTCATCTTCACCCTCTTTGCCTTCCTCTGCGTCATAGGCTATATGCCTCTGCTGGAGCACATCATCGGTGGCAGTTACCATGAGGGACTTCGCGTCGTGCCTATCGTGATGGCGGCAGAGATTATGATGGGTATCTATTTCAATCTCTCGTTCTGGTACAAACTCATCGACAAGACCATATACGGCGCTTGGTTCTCTGCAGCCGGCTGTCTCGTGCTCGTTATGGTCAATATCATCTTCATTCCGGAGTATAGTTACATGGCTTGCGCATGGGGTGGCGTTGCTGGCTACGGCACAGCGATGGTGCTCTCCTACGTCATCGGACAGCGCAAATATCCTATCAACTATCACGTCAGCCGCATCTTCCTCTACGTATGCGCCACAGCAGTTCTCTATTGCGTCATGCAATTCGGCACTTCCTCGCTGTCGGCTCTCCCTCAGATGGGCGTCAACACCGTGCTTATCATCCTCTATCTGGCTTTGGTGGTAAAACTCGACCTGCCTCTCTCTTCTTTATTAAAAAGGAGAAGGAGATAATTATGTTGTTTGGTTGTTTGGTTGTTTTGTTGTTTTGTTGATTGCAACAGCGAAACAAACAACTAAACAACAAAACAACAAAACAACAAAACAGCCCCTGTGTCCGCCGCGTCACCGGCGGATTAAGAATCAATACAACAATAGCAAAACAGGATAACAAAATATGAAATTCACAATCAGCGCACTGCTTTTAGCGCACATCTGTATGCTCCTGGCGGAGATGTGCTGGGGCATTATGGCGCCACTCGGCAAGGACGCCATGACTCATGGCATCACGGGCATCGACATGGTGGTGTTCCGCACCATTGGCGGAGCTATATGCTTCTGGCTCACTTCCTTCTTCACAGGCAACCACGAGCACGTAGCCAAGCGTGATCTCGGACTATTCTTCATCGCTGCCATCCTCGGCATCGTGACCAATCAATGCTGCTACACCATAGGTCTGAGCCTCACCTCGCCTATCAATGCCAGCATCGTGACCACCTCCATGCCTATCTTCACCCTCCTTATCGGCATCCTCTTTATGGGCGAACGCCTCACATGGCGCAAGACTCTCGGCATTGCTTGTGGCGTAACCGGAGCTTTGGCACTCATAATGTGCAGCGCAGGAGCAAATGGCTTGCAAGGCGGTAACATCTTTGGCGACTTGCTCTGCATGACAGCACAGTTCTCTTTCGCTTGCTATCTCGCTCTCTTCAAAGGGCTTATCACCCGTTACAACACTATCACGTGCATGAAATGGATGTTTCTTTTCGCAGCAATAGTCACCGTCCCTATCGGCTTGCCGTCCCTCATCGTGCTGCCTTGGAGCAACATTGAGCCTCATCATTGGGCAGAAACGGCATTCATTGTCTTTGGTGCCACATACTTGGCATACATCCTCATGATGCGCGGACAGAAAAAACTCACGCCTACTCAGGTGAGCGTATATAATTATGTTCAACCTGTAGTGAGCACCATCGTATCGCTCTTCCTCGGCATTGCATCGCTCGGATGGATGCAGGGCGTGGCTGTTGCCCTCGTCTTCGTGGGTGTACGTCTCGTAGCGAGAAAGAAGTAGCCCCCACCTTTCTGCGCCTCGCAATCGGTCAAACCATCCCTTTGCGCTGCCTCTTCAAGGAGCAGATTGTCCTATTTTCCCGATTTTAGGGGATTGCAAGAATCTACTTCGCAACACATTGATTTTCAAAGCATTGCAAAAGCATAGTTATTAGGCGGTAAAAGCATAGTTATTACGTCCTAATAACTATGCTTTTGCATTGTAATAACTAAGCTTTTACAGCCTAATATCTTAGCTATCGCAAAATCATACCACAGGCATTACTATTTTGTCCCATTTTCCCTTGTTCCCAAGTCTGAGAAGGAGAAGCGACAAGGAATCACTACAAATACATATATTCTTTTGCATTTTTTCTCATAATTCTTCTTATATTCCAAAAAAATCCTTATCTTTGCATCCAAATCTATTATAATTCAACATGATGAGACGTTTAAGCATAAGAATTATGGCGCTGGCAGGAATCTGTTTTCTGCTGCATATTCTCGTGCCTCATCATCATCATGCCGACCTATCTTCGATTATAGAGCATCAGCGCATCATCGAGTGTGCGGAGGGTCTGCACGACCATGAGGCGACTGGAGAAGAGCATCATCACCATGAGGAGCTGCTCTCCGAGTCTGACTACACATTCGATGACACGTCATACGATACCGTCAAAGCCGTCTTCAAGGCGCACAAGCTCTTCAAGATGCTTCATGCAGGCACATTGTTTGCCTTCATAAACGACAATCCTGAATACAATTATACATCTAAAAATCTTACTGAATGGAACTATGTCAATCATTTCCACGACAGTTCTATTCTCGTTTCACACGGACTAAGGGCGCCGCCTGCAGCCTGATGACAGCGATTCTTCCGACTATTTTCTCTGAGAACGGGCGGAAACAACTACTTATGCGCTGTCTTTCTGTATAACTATCTTCTCTCAACAAGGGCGTCAGCACCGCCTCATCTGATAGTTATCTCCTTACCAATCATATATTTAATTAAATCCAATAGTCACTGTTCTGTCCATATTCCCGTCGGGGAATATGACATCGAACAGCGACCATATTACATGTTATTTTTATGAAATTCTTCAAATTCCTATCTCTCATAGCCATCAGCGCTATGATTACGACAGGCTGCAAGCACGCAGAACACGACCATGACCACGACCACGAAGGACATGAATGCCACCTCGCTATCACAGCATACAGTAATGACATCGAATTTTTTGCACAGGCTTCTCCGATGGTTGCCGGCAAAGAGGGCGAACTCGTCTGCCATTTCACGTACCTCAACGACTTCAAACCTGTCACTGAGGGTAAGGTCAGCATCTCCCTTACTTCGGGAGGAAAGACCGTCAACGTAACCACCACCGAGCAAGAAGAGCCGGGCATCTACCACATACATATCACTCCTGCTGCCAAAGGCAAGGCTAAACTGACCGTTTCCATCACCAACGACGAGATAAACTCCACCGTTTCTTCCGATGAAATCGAGGTTTTTGACTCAGAAGAGGACGCGCATGAGTTTGTGGAAGAGCACGAACCAAAGTCTGCCAACTGCGCTAATTTCCCTAAGGAAATGAGTTGGGCAGTGGATTTCGCCACGGCTCCTGCCGAACTTATGCCTATCGGCAACGTCATCCGCACCGTCGGACAGGTGCTGCCTTCTCAGGGCGATGAGGTGACTGCCGTGGCTAAGGTCTCTGGCATCGTCACTCTCTCTGGCAATTCCCTTACCGAGGGCAGCGTCATCGCTGCTGGCAAGGCACTCTGCTCCATTGACGCTTCTGCCACTGTGGATAATAATCTGTCCGCTCAGCAGGCTCAGGCTCGGGCTGAATACGCTCGCGCAAAAAAGGAATACGACCGCCTCAAGTCTCTCCGTGAGGACAAACTCGCGATGGAATCGGAGGTTTCTGCTGCTAAAGCGGCTCTCGAAACTGCTGAAGCCAATCTGAAAGCGATGAAGAAGGGCTACGGCAACGGCACCCAGACTGTGACAGCACCTCGTGGCGGCTATCTCAAGCAGTTGCTCGTGAGCAATGGTCAGTATGTCTCTGCTGGCGAAGCCATCGCCGTCATCACCCAGAGCCGCACGCTACAGCTCAAGGCTGAGGTGCCTGCAAGCCATTATAGCGACCTCGCAAAGGTGACTGGCGCCAATATAGGCAAGGTAAATGGCGAGATAAATCCGAATGTCAAGTGCCGTCTGCTCAGTTATGGCAGACAGACCAGCGTCGCTTCGCCTCTCATTCCGGTTATCTTCGAGATGGACAATGTGAGCGATTTCGTCACTGGTTCATTCGTCAATATGTTTATCACCACTCGTTCTGCTGACAAGAGACTGTGCGTCAGAAGCACTGCTATACTGGAAGAAATGGGCAATTACTTCGTTTTCGTACAGGTAAACCCTGAACTTTTCGAGAAGAGACAAGTGAAGATTGGTGCCACCGACGGCGTTAACACAGAAATCAAGGATGGCATCAAGGAAGGCGAACGCATCGTAACACGTGGCGCTGTCCTTATCAAACTGCAGCAAGCCACCGGCAGCGTTGACCCTCACAGCGGTCATCAGCACTAAGATAAGCCCCCGCCACTGTGTCAGCCGCGTCACCGGCTGATATAATAAGAATACTCAAAGAAAACAAAACAATGATTGACAAAATAATATATTTCTCCCTCCACCACAGGTTAGCAGTGATGATAGGCACCATCCTCGTAGTCATCGGCGGATTTTTCGCCGTGCAGAAGATGGACGTGGACGTATTCCCTGACCTCACTGCCCCTACAGTAGTGGTGATGACAGACTGCCACGGTATGGCGTCTGAAGAGGTGGAGCGCCTCGTCACTTTCCCTATCGAGACCGCTCTCAACGGCGCCACCAACGTCAGACGTGTGCGTTCTGGTTCTAATTTCGGCAATTCCTTCGTATGGGCAGAGTTCGATTGGGGCATGGACGTATTCCGTGCACGACAGATAGTCAGCGAAAAGATGACCACCATAGCGGGCTCGCTCCCTGAAGGCATCACGCCTCAGCTCGCTCCTCAATCCAGCGTTATGGGCGAAATCCTGTTCGTAGGTCTCACACTAAAGGATGAAAAGGACACCAACAGCCAACTAAACAACAAAACAACTAAACAACAAAACAACAAGCCAACCTCCCTCATGGAGCTCCGCTCCATAGCTGACTGGGTAATAAAACCAGCCATTCTATCGACTGGAGGAGTCAGTCAGGTGACTGTCATTGGCGGTGACTACAAGCAATATCAAGTGCTGGCAGACCCTCTCAAGATGAATGCGTACGGCATTACGATGGCTGAACTGGAAGAAACCGTCAGAAACATGAGCCAAAACAGCGAGGGAAGCGTCATTCGCGACCACGGCAATGAGTATGCTCTACGTGGTATCGGGCGCACTAACGACCCTGAGGAACTGGCTTCTTCCCTAATTCGCGACAACGTCACCATAGGCGACGTGGCTGAAGTGGTCATCGCTCCTGCCGTGAAGATGGGTAAAGCATCACATAATGGCAAAGAGACCGTCATCCTCTCTGTATCCAAACAGCCAAGCATCAATACGCTCGACGTGACAGAGAAGATTGAGGAAAAACTGAATGACGTAAGGAAAACCCTCCCTGCAGACGTGGAGATGGACACTAAAATCTTCCGTCAGGCTGATTTTATCGAAGCTTCGGTGGATAATGTAGGCGAATCCCTCATCGAGGGCGCTGTGCTCTGCATCATCATTCTCTTCCTTTTCCTTCGCTCTTACCGCACCACTATCATCTCCGTTTTGGCTATTCCGCTGTCCCTCCTTGCCACTCTCTTCGTGCTATGGGCAATCGGAATGGAAATCAATACCATGACTCTCGGTGGTATGTGCATTGCCATCGGTAGCCTTGTGGATGATGCTATCATCGACGTAGAGAATGTTTACAAGCGTCTGAAGGCTTACAAGCCGGCTGCTGACGAGACTGATCGCAAGGCGCTGAGAATGAAATATGTGGACATTATATTCCATGCTTCGAAGGAAATCCGAAGCAGTATCATCAATGCCACGCTGATTGTCATCGTTGCCTTCACTCCTATGTTCTTCCTTTCGGGCATGGAGGGCCGTATGCTCAAGCCGCTCGGCATCACTTATATCATCGCTCTCGCAATGTCACTCATCGTCGCTATGACGGTGACTCCGCTCTTCTGCCGTCAGATGCTCATATCCAAGAAGGTGCTTCCTCATTATAAGAACATGGGCAAAGATGCAGAAAACAGCGATTCCATCGACAACAAAGCAGACTCTGACAGTTCTCCTAAATGGATGGAAGCATACGCTCGCTCGCTCGGATATGCGCTTACTCATCCTAAGATTGTGCTCGGCGCCACCGCTGCGGCTTTCATCATCGCCGTCATAACGCTCTGCACATTCGGCAGCAGCTTCCTGCCTGCCTTCAATGAGGGCGCTCTGACCATCACTGCCGTTACCAAGCCGGGCACTTCTCTTACAGAAACTGATCGTCTCGGCAATCTTTTGGAAGAAAAGATACGTGAGGTAAAGGAGGTGAAAAGCACCAGCCGACGCACCGGACGCGGCGAACTGGACGAGCATTCGCAGACCACCAACTCCAGTGAAATCGACGTAAACTTCGATGAAACCGCCTCTAATCGCTCTGCTGAAGAGATTACTCAGGACATCAGAGAGAAGATGGCTGCCGTGCCTGGTGTCGCTTGCATCGTCGGACAGCCACTCGGTCACCGTATCGACCACATGCTTTCCGGCACACGCGCCTCTATTGCCATCAAGCTCTTTGGCAATGACCTTAATGAGATGTATATGACTGGACAGAAGATTAAGGCTGCTATTTCCGGCATTGAGGGCTGCGTCGATGTGAATGTGGACCAGCAAGTGGAGACTCCTCAGTTGCAATTACGCCCTAATCGCACAGCTATGGCTCGCTATGGCATCACTATGGAGGACTTCAATCGCCTCGTGGTGATGGGCTACAGCGGCGAGAAAATCGGCGATATCTATGAGGGACAGCGCTCTTTCGACCTCGTAATGCGACTGGCTCCGCAATATACGGGCAGCATTGAGGGCGTGCGCAGCGCTCTGATTGACACTGGCGACGGTAAGAAAGTGCCATTAGAAGAGGTGTGCGACATCGTTTCTACGTCGGGTCCTAACAGCATCAGCCGTGAGAATGTGCAGAGAAAACTCGTCATTGCCGCAAATGTCAGCGGTAGAGACGTAGGCTCTGTGGTCAATGAAATACAGAAGACTGTCAACGAGCAGATTGTTCTCCCAGAGGGTTATCACCTCGAATACGGCGGACAATTCGAGAGTGCTCGCAGTGCTACTCGCACTCTCGTGGCGGCTACAGTGCTCGCTCTCCTTATTATATTTATGCTCCTCTACGTGGAATTCAAGAATTTCGCCCTTTCCGGCATAGTTATGCTCGGACTTCCATTGGCTCTTATAGGTGGCGTTATCGGCATAGCATTGTCTTCATGGGTGTTGAGCATACCGAGCATCATCGGCTTTATCACCCTCTTCGGTATCGCTACGCGTAACGGCATCTTGCTCGTCAGCCGATTTAATCATGATGAAGACATGATTCCTGCAGAACTTTCCGACGGCAAGACGGTGCGTCAGAGCGTCCTCGTACATGAGAGGGAACACATCATTGAGGGAGCTAAAGACCGCGTGACGCCTATCCTCATGACGGCACTCACATCTGCTCTTGCGCTGATTCCTATGATTATAGCCAGCGATAAGGCTGGTAATGAGATACAATCGCCTATGGCTATCGTCGTGCTTGGCGGCCTTCTCACTTCCACATTGTTGAATCTTTATGTAATGCCTATAATATATGAACTGTATATCCAAAGAAAAAGCAAGTAATATCATGGCTTTCTGCCTTAAAAAGGCTCTCGTTTTCGTCCTGATAGCTATCCCTTCATCAGGCATGGCGCAGGATTTCTCACACATTCTGAATAGCATCGAGGCTAACAGCGCTCGACTGGAGTCTGCTCGTATCAAGGATAAGGCTGAGAAACTGGATAGTAAAGACCTTTATACTCTGGAGGACCCAGAGCTCGGATTCGACTATCTCTTCGGTGCAGAAGGCATCGGTCACAGAATAGGGTTTGAGGTTTCGCAGGGCTTCGACTTCCCTACCGTCATCAGTCAGAAACGAAAGATGGCTAAGGAAATGCAGAGAGTCAGCGAATTGAAGTATCTATCTGAGAGACAGCAACTGCTCCTTAGCGCCAGAAAACTGTGCATACAGGTGGTCTATTGCAATGCTATCATGGATCACCTTGATGAAGATTTGGCTGAGACCACTGCTATGTCGGAGGCTTACGAGAAGCTCTTCCAGAAGGGAGAAGCTACTGTAATCGACCGTAACAAGGCACATCAGGCTTTCCTTTTCTTCAAGACTGAGTATGATGAATTCCTCACTATGAAGGAGAATCTGCTCAATGAACTGAAAGCTCTCAATGGTGGCAACGCCGTAGAGATAAATGACACGGCATTCATCTTCTCGCCTATGTCAAATGATTTCGATGCTTGGCTGTCGCAAAACATCGGTCTTCACCCAGAACTAATGCTGGCTGAAGGCGAACTGAAGGCTGAGAAGCAATCGCTAAAGGTGGCTAAAGGCAGCAGGATTCCTGGCATAAAGATTGGTTATACTGGTGAGTTTACACGCGAAGAGAAGTATCAAGGTCCGACGATTGGGCTTTCTCTCCCCCTCTGGGGCTCTGGTAGAAAGGTGAAAGTGGCTAAGCTTCACGTCGAAGCTGCTGAGAAATCACTGGAAGATACTCGCCTGAATCTCACTACCCAACTGCGAGGTGTCTATCGCGAAGCTTTGCACTTACAGGACACTTACCTGCGTTACAAGAAGCATCTCACGGAATGTGACAACTCCGAATTGCTCAAAAAAAGCCTCGATAGCGGTCAGATCACCCTGCTGGAGTACCTTCAGGAGCGCCAGTTCGTACACGAGATGCACGAGAAAATTCTCATTGCTGAGCGCGATCTCGCTCTCCGAAAGGCGGAATTGATATTCTAAAATATTGTTGTCCGCTAAACATAAAAAGTCGGTTTGAACCCATTGTTGTTCAA
>SAMEA104315432__coassemble_87_pt1 | contig 59854 bp, 50 predicted proteins | sample SAMEA104315432__metabat2_low_PE_031 | metagenome-assembled genome bin SAMEA104315432 (sample SAMEA104315432) | gut metagenome | biome: Monkey gut; feature: monkey-associated habitat; material: faeces | place: China | collected 2013
CACAGGGATGGGGTGTGTGTAAAAGGTTAATTAACTATTTAACCTTTAACCTTTTCACTTATTTTCTTTGCACAATTCAACTATTTTTATTTCCTTTGTAGAACTAAAAGCAATAACAACCCTAAGCATATCCAACCCTTTAATATTAACGTTATGAATATCAAGCATTTACAGGGGGGGGTACCGACTTCTGCTTCCTCCGTCAATGTAATGTATGACACACTTAGCCTTCTCATCACCCTTTTAGTGACTCCGGTGCGTAAGAGCGAAATATTATAACCATCCCAGGCTCTATGAGGATGCTGATTAAGCATTGACGGACAAGGCTACTGATTGCAACCTCATTCGTCAATACAATTTGTGACACCTCGTCTCGTGTCTTTAAAAACATTACCATTTAGATTCCGACGCCAAGTCTGACGTTAGAGAATCCTGACATGCCTGAGGCTTAGTATTTAGCCTTTTCCTCTTGTTTTGGTTGTTTCTTGTAACTGAACATCCGCGCCACAAATGATACAATAGCGAATTTTGCCTTTTTTAGGCGATTCTGACGACTTTTACGTGTTAACTCAAGGAAGTCTTATCCGTAAAATTACAACGGCTCAGAGATTGTTTTTGAAGGGGCAAACATTTACTACATTGACAAGGGAACAACTTTGTTGTTTGTCAAGCCAAATAAGCCAAAGTCATCACACCAACAGCATTTACCGTTCGACGTCAGTCCTGCAATCACCAACCATGGAAATCTTCTACTTGTAATACTCCTTCTTTCCTGCCGCAAGAGTATTCTTCATAAGAGAGCAGATGGTCATCGGACCTACTCCGCCAGGTACCGGAGTGATATAAGAGCAAAGCGGTGCTACTTCATCAAACTTCACATCGCCATTGAGACGGAAACCGCTCTTGCGAGTAGGGTCAGGAACACGAGTGGTGCCGACGTCGATAATCACAGCACCCTTCTTCACCATGTCAGCGGTAACGAAATCAGGACGTCCTATTGCAGCGATGATAATATCGGCCTCTTGGCATTCCTTTTTCAAGTCCTTGGAACGTGAATGGCAAACAGTCACAGTGGAATCACCATACTGCTTCTGCATCATCAGTTGAGCCATTGGCTTGCCTACGATGTTTGAACGTCCGAGCACGACGCATTTCTTGCCAGAAGTCTCTATATTGTAACGTTGGAGAAGGGTTATGATGCCGAGAGGAGTTGCAGAGATAAAGCAAGGCAATCCTATAGCCATACGTCCTACGTTGACTGGATGGAAGCCGTCCACGTCCTTACGGTAATCTATAGCTTCGATGACTTTTTGCTCATCGATATGCTTAGGCAAAGGAAGCTGCACGATAAATCCATCTATGTCAGGGTCGTTGTTGAATTTCTCTACACAGTTGAGAAGTTCTTCCTCTGTAACATCAGCTTCATAGCGCACCAATGTGGATTTAAAACCACAAGCTTCACAAGCGAGCACTTTATTTTTGACATAGGTCTCTGAACCTCCATCATGCCCCACGAGAATGGCTGCGAGGTGGGGCTGTTTGCCTCCGTTTGCCATAATGTTTTTCACTTCTTCGGCAATCTCAGCCTTAATGGCTGTTGCTGTCGCTTTTCCGTCGATAAGTTGATATTCCATAGTATATTTGGTGGTTTTGCCATTTGTTATCCAACGGTAGAATCCGTTGGCACTGTGGCGGGTTTGTGGTTTTGTTGTTTTGTGATTTTGTTGTCTGGTTGTTTGTAAATTTAACAAAATAACAAAACAACCAAACCACAAAACAACATTTTTTAAAAACACGTGTAAAGATTACATCTTAGGCATACCGCCACGCATAGCCTTCATAGCGTTCGCCATCTGCGCCATCTTGCTTGAGCCCATACCGCTGACCATCTTCATCATTTTTCGTGTCTGATCAAACTGCTTGATGAGCTTGTTGACTTCCTGAATATCAGTGCCAGAACCCTTTGCGATACGCATACGGCGAGACTGATTGAGGATTTCAGGATGCTGACGCTCCTTTGGAGTCATAGAGTAGATGATCGCCTCAATATTCTTGAAAGGTTCGTCGCTGATTTCCACGTCCTTGATAGCTTTTCCTACGCCAGGGATCATGGCTGCAAGATCCTTGATGTTACCCATCTTCTTGATCTGCTGAATCTGACCAAGGAAGTCATTGAAATCAAACTGATTTTTCTTGATTTTCTTTTCCAGGCGTTTTGCCTCTTCCATGTCAAACTGCTCCTGGGCGCGCTCTACGAGGGAGACAACATCACCCATGCCGAGGATTCGGTCAGCCATACGTTCAGGATGGAATACGTCGAGTGCTTCCATCTTCTCGCCTGTACCGATGAATTTGATAGGTTTTGTAACAACGGAACGGATACTGAGAGCGGCACCACCACGTGAGTCGCCATCGAGCTTTGTAAGGATTACGCCGTCAATCTCGAGTCGCTCATTGAACACCTTTGCTGTGTTTACCGCATCCTGACCAGTCATTGCATCAACTACGAGGAGAGTCTCGTCAGGGCTGACAGCCTTCTTGATTTGCTCAATCTGGAGCATCAGTTCTTCGTCAATACTCTGACGTCCCGCAGTATCGACGATTACTGTGTCGTATCCCTTAGCTTTAGCTTCCTGGATAGCATTCTTTGCCACAGCAATAGGATCCTTAGCACCTTCTTCGAGATAGATAGGCACATCGACTTGCTCTGCCAACACTCTCAACTGCTCCATAGCAGCGGGACGGAAAGTATCACAGGCAGCGAGCAGAGGCTTGCGGTTTTTCTTTGTCTTGAGCATCAAGGCAAGTTTGCCTGACATAGTAGTCTTACCCGCACCATTGAGACCAGCCATAAGGATAATGGCAGGACGCTGCTGAAGGTTGAGATCGGTTGCTTCGCCGCCCATGAGTTCTGCAAGTTCATCATGCACCAGTTTCACCATCAGCTGTCCAGGCTTGATGGCAGTAAGCACATTCATGCCCAGTGCTTTTTTCTTGACCTGGTCGGTGAAAGTCTTTGCCACTTTATAGTTGACGTCGGCATCGAGAAGAGCGCGACGAACGTCTTTGAGAGTCTCGGCTACGTTGATTTCGGTGATTTTGCCTTCACCTTTGAGAATTTTAAACGAGCGTTCGAGTCTGTCACTAAGATTTTCAAACATTTGTTTTCTTTAGATTTATTGTATTATTATTTTGATTCTTCATTATCCGAAATGCACTTTCACTTGTCTTCGTTTTTGCTGACGCAGAACAAAGCTACCTTGCGCATTTATATAATTAAGGTACAAAATTAGTAAAAAATAAGTAAAATAACGAACTGTAACACTTGCTTTTAATATTTATTTAGAAAAAGGCATGTTTCTGATATAATAGTTTCTAAAAAAAGATGCTTATTATTCTAAAATAGAAAGTTTTTTTGTACCTTTGCACGGAATTTTACTTATAAAAGAAAATATAAATCAAACATATCAATGGAATTAGCAAGTAAATACGCTCCACAGGACGTGGAAGCAAAATGGTATCAATACTGGATGGACAACAAATTGTTCAGCAGTAAACCAGATGGACGTGAACCATATACTATAGTAATCCCTCCACCAAATGTGACAGGCGTGCTCCACATGGGTCACATGCTCAACAACACCATCCAGGACATCCTTGTGCGCAAGGCTCGTCTTGACGGAAAGAATGCCTGCTGGGTGCCAGGAACCGACCACGCTTCTATCGCTACAGAGGCAAAAGTGGTCAACAAGCTTGCACAGCAGGGTATCAAGAAGCGCGACCTTACTCGTGAGCAGTTCCTCAAGCACGCTTGGGAATGGACCGAAGAGCATGGAGGCATTATTCTCAAGCAGCTCCGCAAACTCGGAGCCTCTTGCGATTGGGACCGTACCGCTTTCACTATGGACGAGAAGCGCTCTGAGTCTGTGCTCAAGGTGTTTGTAGATCTCTATGACAAGGGACTGATTTATCGCGGACTCCGCATGGTAAACTGGGACCCTAAGGCTCAGACAGTACTCTCTACTGAGGAGGTAATCTATCGTGAGGAGAAGTCAAAGCTTTATCATCTCAAGTATTACGTGGCAGACGCAGATGTCAACCCTGTGGTTTTGACAGGCGAAGAAGGCGAAGTGTTCCATAAGGATGACAAGGGCTACTATGCCATCGTCGCTACTACTCGCCCTGAGACCATTATGGGCGATACAGCAATGTGTATCAACCCTAAAGATCCAAAGAATCATTGGCTCCGCGGTCATAAGGTCATCGTGCCTCTGGTCGGTCGCGTAATACCTGTCATCGAAGACCGATATGTAGATATCGAGTTTGGTACTGGTTGTCTGAAAGTCACTCCAGCCCATGATGCTAACGACTATATGCTCGGCAAGACTCATAACCTGGAGACTATAGACATCTTCAATCCTGACGCTACAATCAGCGACACCGCTACAATGTACGTTGGCATGGACCGCATGGAATGCCGCTCACAGATAGCTATCGACCTCGAAAAGGCTGGTCTGATGGATCACATAGAGGATTATGATAATAAGGTGGGCTACTCTGAGCGTAATCAGGACACAGCTGTAGAGCCACGTCTCTGCAAGCAGTGGTTCCTCTCCATGCAGCACATGGCAGACATCGCTCTTCCACCTGTACTCAATGGTGAACTGAAGTTCTATCCCAACAAATACGTCACTACATACAAGAACTGGCTTGAGAATATTCAGGACTGGTGTATCTCTCGCCAGTTGTGGTGGGGACACCGCATTCCTGCTTATTTCCTTCCAGAGACAGCAGATGGAGAAGAGCGCTTCGTAGTAGCTCTCACTGTGGAAGATGCTCTCGCAAAGGCAAAAGCCATCGACCCTTCCATCACTATGGAACAGCTCCATCGTGACGAGGACGCCCTCGACACATGGTTCTCATCATGGTTGTGGCCAATCTCATTGTTTGATGGAATCAACAATCCTGGCAATGAAGAGATAAAGTATTACTACCCTACTTCCGACCTCGTAACAGGTCCAGACATCATCTTCTTCTGGGTGGCACGTATGATTATGGCAGGATGCGAATACATGAAGGAAATCCCTTTCCGCAATGTATATTTCACTGGTATAGTGCGTGATAAGCTCGGACGCAAGATGAGTAAGTCACTCGGTAACTCTCCTGACCCACTTGACCTTATTGCCAAGTATGGTGCAGACGGAGTGCGCATGGGTATGATGCTTTCTGCACCAGCAGGTAATGATATTCTCTTCGACGAATCTCTCTGTCAGCAGGGTATGGGATTCTGCAACAAGATATGGAACGCCTTCCGCCTTGTTAACGGATGGGAGACTGCAGAAATTGAGCAACCTAAGGCAAGCAAGATAGCCATCGACTGGTTTGAGGCGAAGATGAAAGCCGCTTATGCAGAAATCAATGATCTCTACAGCAAATACCGCCTCAACGAAGCGCTGATGACTGCGTTCAAGCTCTTCACTGACGAATTCTCAGGCTGGTATCTTGAGATGATTAAGCCTGGCTATCAGAAACCTATCGATAAGCAGACTTACGATGCTACGCTCCGATTCTTCGATTATCTCATGCGTATCATCCATCCGTTCATGCCATTCATCACTGAAGAAATCTGGCAGCATATCTATGAGCGCAAGGATGGCGAGAGCATCATGGTGAGCACTGTGAAGTTCGACGAACTCACACCTGCCGAAGGGACTCTCATCAATGACATCGAGACAGTGAAGAACATCGTGGCTGGAGTACGCACAGTGCGTAATCAGAAGAATATCGCTCCCAAGGAAGTACTTGAACTTAAAGCCGTTGGCGCTAATACGTTCGAGGCTTACGATAGCGTAGTCTGCAAGATGGCTAACCTCGAAAGCATCGAAGTGGTAGCTGAGAAGAGCGCTGATGCAAGTGCATTCATGGTGGGTACATCAGAGTATGCTGTGCCATTGGGCAACCTTATCGATGTGGATGCTGAAATAGATAAACTCGAAGCTCAGTTGAAGCACCTCCAAGGCTTCCTTGTTGGTGTACGTAAGAAGCTTGGCAACGAGCGCTTCGTGCAGAATGCGAAACCTGAGGTCGTTGCTTTGGAACGCAAGAAGGAGCAGGACTCTCTCGACAAGATTGCCGCTATAGAGGCTTCTCTTGCTGAATTGCGCAAATAATCGGCAAATCATCATACATTGAGAGAAACGGATTGTATCATTGGATCGTATCTGCTGACGGTGCAGTCCGTTTCTTCAGACGTGTGAGTTTTAACAGCCCACGAACCAAATAGATCATTCACGGTGGCATTGCTTCATAGTCCACCATATTATTATTGATCATCTGCTTATGAAAATAGAAACGATTTATTCCGTAAGGGGCAAGATGGATTGCATCCGCAAAGGAATAGGATACATAATACATCGTCCATGGCTCACCACGAAAGTGATGGGTCCATGGGCGTTGCTCTTTGCTTGTGTTTACGTCATTTATGAATGGTGTAAGGTCGGAGCCTCTGTCAAGACATTGGTAACAGGAGGTCTTGAGATGCAGGATGCCTTGACTGTGTTCTTACTTTGGATGCTTTCATGTATTTTATATCAGTTGTTTACATCCCGTCTCTTTATCTTTTTCCGCAGGACTCAGGCAGCTGTGGAACGCAAAGAGATAGAAGACAGAATTAATGAAGGAGAAGACGTTGAGGCTAAAGAGGTTATCACTCTTACGCTAAAGGAACGCATTATCGAACTCATAGCCATTGCTCTCATTACTCTTCCCTACTACATTTGGGTTTACATACTTGTTTGCCCGTTTGTGGGAGTACGTGAAGGTCTGTACAATCTAATCGTTTCACAGCCCTCTATGACTCGACAGGGATTCGTTTCTCTGGGCATTATCATTGCCTTCTTTGCCATTGCCTTCTTTGCCACAATGCTGATTTATCCATTGTACCATTCTGCAATGACAGTGAAGAATAAGCGAATAGCGCAAAGAAAGGCCTCTTTCAAAAGCAATCTGAAGATAGGTTTCCGTCATAAGGGAAAGATTTTCACAGTCACACTCCTTTCTGAATTCATCACTATATTGCTCTGCATCTTCCCGAGCATTCCAATGGTGGTCTGTGAGAATGCGTTCACAGACAGCATTACGTCTATATTGATACATAATGACGAGGCTTTCATCCCAACTTCAGGAATGTGGCTGATGTTCATCGTGTGCAGCATTACTTTTGCTATTGTTACGCTCATCAGTATAATTCCAAATATTTCCTTGCTCTATCTCTATGGCTCTATCACAGAACATGAGAAACCGAAGGAAAACAAAGCACAATAACACAAACACTTATAATATGAAAAAGGTATTGTTCATCGACCGTGATGGCACACTGATACGTGAGCCTGCGGACGAGCAGATAGACTCATTTGAGAAACTTGTATTCGTAGAAGGCGTATTCAGAAATCTTAGTTTTATACGTAAGAATCTCGATTTCGAATTTGCAATGGTCAGCAATCAGGATGGACTTGGCACAGATTCTTTCCCGGAAGACACATTCTGGCCTGTTCATAACTTTATTCTTCAGACATTGAAAGGCGAAGGTATAGAATTTGATAAACAGTTTATAGACCGCCATTTTCCTGAAGACAACCATCCTTGCCGCAAACCTGGCACAGGAATGCTGACAGAGTATATCGACAATCCCGAGTACGACCTCGTTGGCTCGTATGTGATAGGTGATCGTGAGAGCGATGCCCAGTTGGCACAAAACCTTGGCTGTAAGGCTCTGATAATCGGACGTGACAGCATTACATGGGACAAGATAGCTGAAATACTATTTGCAGGAGAACGTACTGCAGAAATCAATCGCACTACACATGAGACGGACATTACCGTGAGATTAAACCTTGACGGAACAGGAAAATGCGACATCATGACTGGACTCGGATTCTTCGACCACATGCTTGAGCAGATAGGTCGTCATGGAATGATGGACCTCTATGTGCGTTGTAATGGCGACCTCTATGTAGATGAGCATCATTCCATCGAAGATACAGGCATAGTGCTGGGCGAATGTATTCTCAAGGCTCTTGGCGACAAGCGAGGAATAGAGCGTTACGGCTATACTCTGCCTATGGACGACTGCCTTTGCCAGGTGGCTCTCGATTTCGGTGGACGTCCTTGGCTCGTATGGGACGCAGACTTCCATCGTGAGAAAATCGGAGAGATGCCTACCGAAATGTTCTTCCATTTCTTCAAAAGTGTCAGCGATGCTTCCAAAATGAATCTCAATATCAAGGCAGAAGGAACTAACGAGCACCATAAGATAGAAGGTATATTCAAGGCATTCGCTCGTGCTATCAGAATGGCAGTGAAGCGTGATATCTACCACTTTCAGTTGCCTTCCACCAAAGGCGCTCTTTAGAAAAAAGACCTTATTTACTGCTGAAAAGACCATTTGAAAAGCATTTAACCAAAATATTATAAAAATATTTCGTTGAAGGCAAGGTCTTTTCATTCCTTTTTATTACCTTTGCAAAAATTTAGTCCTATCAGTGAATAAAGACTGATTTTCAAGTACCTGACTTAACCAACAAATTAAATACTTAACATAACTAACAAAATGACAAAACTACCTGCATTAAGCAAGCGCACTGCACCTAAGAGTGTAATGCCTGAAAAAATTGTCCAGTTTGGTGAAGGTAACTTCCTTCGCGCTTTCGTTGACTGGATTGTATGGAACATGGACGCTAAGACCAATTTCAATGGTTCTGTAGTCGTAGTTCAGCCTATCGACAAGGGTATGGTTTCTTGGCTCAATGGTCAGGACTGTCTCTACCACGTTAATCTTCAGGGTCGTCTCAATGGTGAACCTGTAAATCAGCTCGACCGCATCGACGTTATCTCACGTGCGATCGACCCTTACTCTCAGCATTATGCTTATCAGGCTCTCGCAGAACAGCCAGAGATTCGTTTCGTTATCTCAAACACTACTGAGGCTGGTATCGCTTTCGACCCTTCATGCAAACTCTCTGATGCTCCTGCTACTTCTTACCCTGGTAAACTCACACAGTTCCTATGGAACCGTTTCAACGCATTTGACGGTGATCCTACTAAGGGCCTTATCATCATGCCTTGTGAGCTCATCTTCCTCAATGGACATCACCTCAAGGACTGCATCCGCAAGTATATCGAACTTTGGACTCCTGACTTTGGCGAAAAGGCACAGGCTTTCTCTGAGTGGTTTGAGAAGTACAACTATGTATGCGCTACTCTCGTTGACCGCATCGTACCTGGCTTCCCACGTAAGGATATCGCAGAAATCCAGAATAAGATCGGTTATAAGGACAATCTCGTCGTACAGGCTGAAATCTTCCACCTCTGGGTAATCGAAAAGGCAGAAAACATGACTTGCGAAGAACTGCGTAAGGAATTCCCTGCTGATCAGGCTGGTCTCCACGTTCTCATCGCTGAGTCTGAGGCTCCATACCATGAGCGTAAGGTAACTCTCCTCAATGGTCCTCACACTGTTCTCTCTCCTGTGGCTTATCTCTCTGGCATCAATATCGTGCGCGATGCTCTCCACGATCCTGTTGTTGGACCTTACATCAAGAAGGTACAGTACGACGAACTCATGCAGACTCTCAACCTCCCTATGGAAGAGCTCCAGAAGTTTGCTGCTGACGTGCTCGAGCGCTTCGACAATCCATACGTTGACCATCAGGTTACTTCTATCATGCTCAACTCATTCCCTAAGTTCCAGGCTCGCGATCTGCCAGGAGTAAAGGTTTACCTTGAGCGTAAGGGCGAACTTCCTAAGGGTCTTGTACTTGGAGTCGCTGCAATCATCACTTACTATAAGGGTGGTACACGTGCTGACGGTGCTCCTATACAGCCTAATGACGATCAGAAGATTATGGATCTCCTCACACAGCTTTGGGCAACTGGCGATACACGCAAGGTTGCTGAGGGAGTTCTCGCTGCTGATTGGATTTGGGGTGAGCACGGCGATCTCAACACAATCCCTGGACTTACAGATATGGTAGAGGGCTTCCTCAACGATATCGCTTCTAAGGGCATGATTGAGACTGTGAAGTCAATCCTTTAATCGTATTGTGGTTCTTTATAGAGCCACCCTAATAATATTCTTTCGGTGATTAGATTTTGATTGCCGACAGATTTTTAAAGATATGCAAAACTACAATGATAATGCTGAATTGTTAAGGCAGTTGGCATTTAAGTATGAAAATAAAGAGTTCCTTGTCGGAGATCCCAGTTGGTTCATGCACCAAGTGGAGAGTTCTTATGACAAGGAACTCCTTGCTTTTATTGCTTCTTCTCTAAGTTATGGCAGCCGTAAACAGTTTCTACCAAAGATTCAGTATATCCTTGATAGTGCTGATGGAAAAATAAGTCAATGGCTTGTAAGTCATGATTTCGAGCGTTCCATTCCGCCTACATCGCAATGCTTCTATCGACTCTACACTTGTGACATGATGAATCATTTTCTTCATGCTTTGGCTGATATGGTGTCGGAATACGGCAGTATGCGTGGATTCGTAGAATCTGTAGGTTCGCAAAGGGCGATTGACATTATAAAGGCAATTACCAAATGGTTTGCTGATCATAATAGCACAGGTGTCATTCCGAAAGATGCCACATCTTCATGTAAGCGTATCTGTATGTTTTTGCGCTGGATGGTAAGAACCGACTCTCCTGTTGACCTTGGTCTTTGGAGCGACTTAATCGACCGCCGCACGCTTATCATGCCACTTGACACACACGTCTTGCAGGAAGCCATGCGTCTCGGTCTTATTTCTTCCAAGACGGCTTCTATGTCATCGGCTCGACGTCTCACAGACCGAATGCTTGAGATTTGGAATGATGATCCACTCAAAGGAGATTTCGCCCTCTTCGGACTTGGTGTGGACGAGAATACAGAATGAAACATACAAGAAAGCGAAGCAGCCCTATCGTTTCCGTCCTATTATAATCCGCCTCACAAACGGACAATACCAAGCGTCCGCCACTGTGCCTACCGCATTTATAATTCCAAGTGCCCGCCACTGTGCCAACGGCTTTTACCGTTGGACACCAACAAAAAAGTGCAACGCATTGCCGAAGCCACGCAGTTGCACTCATTTATTAAGCGATATTTAGACTTTTTCTAAGTAGTCTATCTGTTTTCATTGAGATTGGAACACCTTGTCTATAACCTTCTTTGCTTTCTAATTACCTTAATTGCCAAGTTAAGTCTTTAGATTGACTCTTCTTGTTTATTATCCCGTTTGCGATTGCAAAAGTAATATCTATCTGATAAAAAACAAAAGATTTTTCCATTGTGTGCGTTAACAAACACTCTTTCTTGATATGTATCAAATGATGCCAATGAGATAATTTGTAGTTTTATGCTCTTGACACTTTTACTCATTTGAGAATTATAAGCAAGTAATCATAACTGAGCCCACTTTAAAAAGTCATTTTTAATAATTTCTTCAAATGTAACCATCTGATAATCAAATGGCATTTTGTAGGGAAAAGAACCAAAAACTACTTTTTAAAGTGGACTCAGATCATAATTATTTCTATAATAGCTATGCTCTATTATGATGCTGTTTCATTCTATAAAAGAAGAAATAATGCGGGCATCAGTCGAGTTCTTTAGCAACAAACCTATCAAATCATTTGCACAAACAAATAGAAAGTATTACTTTTGTAATGAAAATCAAATGAGAAAAGATATGGATAATCAAGAAGAAATCTTCCCTGTAGTCAACGAACAGGGAGAAGTAATAGGAAAAATAACACGCGGACAAGCTCACAACGGCTCCAAGATTCTGCATCCTGTAGTCCATCTACATGTGTTTAATTCCAAAGGAGACCTCTTTCTTCAGCATCGCCCAGCATGGAAAGATATCCAACCAGACAAATGGGATACAGCGACAGGAGGTCACGTGGACTATGGAGAGTCTGTAGAAGAAGCTCTTTATAGAGAAGTGAAGGAAGAACTGGGCATTACGGACTTCACTCCTGTCTTTATATGTAAATACGTCTTTGAGGGAAAACGAGAAAAAGAACTTGTCTATGTCCATAAGACAATCTATGACGGAGCAGTACGTCCAAGTGAGACCGAACTAGAAGGTGGACGATTCTGGTCGAGAGATGAAATAATATCAAATATGGGCAAAGGCATATTCACTCCAAATTTTGAAGATGAATACTCCAAGATTTTCGGCTAACTATTCTTGTAAAGGAAAAATAAATTTGGATGTTTCATTATTTATTATTACCTTTGCAGATGTTTGCACTTGACATGGTTTTTATTTCAGAATGAAGCAAAAGAGTATAGAAGCTTATGATACAAGAATTACAAAACCAGTCATTTCAATCGAATAATCCACAACTCAATAACCCTACAAAAACTAATGGAAAAGAAAGAAAACTACACTTACGGAGTCGCTTATAAACTCTATGCAATAGAAAACGGAGAAAAGACAATGCTGGAGGAAACTCCTGCAGACCAGCCTTTCCGCTTTATCTCTGGTCTCTCCATGGCTTTGCCGACTTTCGAGAACAATATTGTCAAGCTCGAAGAAAACGATGAATTTGATTTTACTCTGGAGAAGGAAGAAGCTTACGGCGAACACTATGATGAACGCATCATAGACCTTGACAAGAACATCTTCTGCATCGAAGGTAAGTTTGATTCTAATAATATCTATGAAGGTGCTATCGTCCCTTTGCAGAATGAGGACGGCAACCGCTTTATGGGACAGGTACTTACCATCTCTAATGATAAGGTAAAGATTGACCTTAACAACCCACTCGCTGGTAAAGTACTGAATTTTGTCGGTACTATCGTGGAAAAGCGCCCTACCACAAATGCTGAAATTCAGGCTATGATCAATCACATGAGCGGTGGTTGTGGAGGCGGATGCAGCAACTGCAACGGCAACTGTGGCGGTGATTGCGATTGCAACGGTGATTGTTGCGGAAATGCTTAATTCGCATTTATATAGAATCTCTTGACTTGTTTGGTGGTTTTGTTGTAATGATTATTGTTTCAATAAAGCCACTAAACATTAAAACAATTCATTGACGAGTAGATAGTCAAAAATATTTTTATATTTGTTATGCTCTATCGTATTGTTGTTATGTTCTCTTGAAGAAGAAATGATGCGGGCATCATAACTTATGAAACATGACTTCGAAAATCCGAAGATAGATATTATATACAATGAAAATAATTTATGAATATTATTCATTTTCATGATTATTTTGACCACCTACTCGTTCTCTCTCACTTATAATATCCTCTATTTGCAATGATTTCTCATTATCGAAACCTGTTTCAACACAAACTTTCATACTTGAATTGCCAATGAATACTTTCGGAAAAATATTTACCATAACCACTTATGGAGAAAGCCATGGAGCTGCTATAGGAGGCGTTGTAGATGGAATGCCAGCCGGTATAGAAATCGATACAGACTTCATACAGGCAGAATTGGCGCGCCGTCGCCCTGGTCAAAGTAATATAACGACCTCACGCAATGAAACTGATCAAGTGGAAATCCTTTCCGGAGTCTTTGAAGGAAAAAGCACAGGATGCCCAATTGGTTTCATAGTAAGAAACACAAATCAGCACTCCCAAGATTATGAGAATATGCGTTGCACTTTCCGTCCTTCTCATGCTGACTATACATACCAGAGCAAGTATGGCATAAGAGACCATCGTGGAGGTGGCCGTACATCCGCACGCATCACAATAGGACGATGTGTAGCAGGAGCATTGGCGAAATTAGCTCTGCAAAAGCTTGGCATTTCCGTGCAAGCATACACATCTCAAGTGGGCAATATAAGTCTCGAACGTGACTATCATCTCTATGATCTAAGTCTCACAGAAACGAATGCTGTGCGTTGTCCTGACCCTGTAAAAGCACAAGAAATGGAGTCGTTGATTTGTGACATCAAATCCAAAGGCGACACAATCGGCGGCGTAATTACCTGTGTCATAAAGGGATGTCCTGTTGGACTCGGTGAACCTGAGTTTGACAAGCTTCATGCCGTTCTGGGTCATGCGATGCTTAGCATCAATGCTGTCAAGGGGTTTGAATATGGCGAAGGCTTCGATGGAATCGGAAAAACTGGCTCCCGGCAGAATGATGTTTTTACTACAGATGACGAAGGAAAAGTGCATACTCTGACAAATCATAGTGGAGGCATTCAGGGAGGATTGTCAAACGGTGAGGACATTTACTTCCGCGTTGCATTCAAACCTGTAGCCACTATTCTTATGGAGCAAAATACTATTGACAAAGAAGGTAATCCGACTATACTTAAAGCCAAAGGCAGACATGACCCATGCGTACTTCCACGTGCCGTACCTGTAGTCGAAGCAATGGCAGCTATGGTAATCCTCGACGCATATCTACTGAATAAAACCACCCATCTATGATTAAATTCCTCCTGATAAGCCTTTTATGCATCTTTCCACAGATAATCACAGCCCAGACAAAACTCTCTGACTGGGCTGTAGAAGCTGAGAGTAAGGAAAGCAAAGTGAGTCTCACAAGCGACGGATCAATAGATATCATCGCGCCTAAAGGATTGACAATATGGTATAAAAGACAGATGCAGGGCAATGTAATCATAGAATATGATGCGCAGATTGTGGTGGAGGAACATAATAATAACACCTGGAACCGTCTCTCTGACCTCAACTGTTTCTGGCAAGCCACTGACCCAAAGCAGAAAGATGGCAGCGTGTTAAGAGGTATTCCAAAGCGAAAAGGCATTTTTGCCAACCAGTATGCTCTTTCGCTTTATTATATGGGATATGGAGGCAATTATAATTCCACCACTCGTTTCCGTCGTTATAATGGCGACGAAAATGGCGTAAAAGATCCATCTTTTCGTCCTGCAATCCTAAGAGAATACACAGATCCTGGACATATCCTCAAACCAAATCATTGGTATCATATTCGCCTCGAACAATACTTTGGTCATGTGAGATATATTATTGATGGTGAATGCATTGTAGATTATCTCGACATTCGCCCATTTTATCGTGGATATTTCGGATTCCGCACTACCCTCGCCCATGCTCAAATTAGAAATTTCATTTATTCCGAAACTCCTATTTCTGGAACCCCAGTCTCGCTGCATTGGGTAGGAAAAAAGCCCAATTCATCGGCATCTCCACAGACCTTTGGCATCCCTTTCCTTCAAGGAGAAGTATTGCCAAGCCAATCTATTCTACTACAAACGGACAATGGTAAGCAAATACCAAACGATTCATGGACTCTGGCGTATTGGCCAGATGGGTCTGTAAAATGGAAAGCCGTTGCCGGAGTTGTGCCATCAAATACTAATTCCATCTTACTTTCTTTAGGAAAGAAAGATGAAAAACAGAAAGATGTCAAGCCTTTTCTTACGGAAAACTCCGATGAAATCGTCATAAATACCATTAAATCAAAGCTTTTCATTCCTAAAAAGGGAAATATCATCATTGATAGTATTGTCACAGGAGGAGTAAAATCATGTGGTAATGTATGGCTTGAAGCTAATGGAAAAGTCCTCAAGCCACAAAAAGTCTCGGTGGAACAGTCAGGAAATAACCGTTCGACAATCAAGATAGATGGCGAAAAATTTACGCTTCGACTTTATGCTTACAAAGGCAGTGACGAGATAAAGATTGTGCATACGTTGCTTGTAGATAAAGATTTGAATACCAATGGATTGAAATCTCTTGGTTTAAGAACTGCTGTACCTATGCGAAATGCTGATTATCTGCGAAAAATCGCATTTGCAAAAGGGGAACAATATTCTGTCAATTCATTACTTTGCTCATTTAGCGACTCTCAAATAAAGACTGAAAATGCCACTCCTGATAATACTTCCGATGATTATCAGATATTCTGTGTTAAGCCCCTTATCTCCCGAAGAAACATAAATCTCGATTCCTGCGGATTCCTTGCTGATGAAAAAAGCAAATTAATTGCATCCGAATTAGCAGCCTGGGATGGTTTTAGACTGTCGCAGATTTCTCCAAATTCTTATTCCCTACGAAAACGTACCACGTCCGTTTCTCCTTGGATAGGAACAATGGAAGGCATAAGGGCAAAGGGAGAAGTAATCATAGGAGATGGCGAGACTGCCATGAAAATGCGAATGCTGGATTTCTGGCAGTCCTATCCTTCGTCTATCCAAATAGACAAGGCACGAAGCAATGAGGCTATTGCCACGATGTGGATGTGGAGTCCAGAAACGGAAGCAAAGTCGTTTGAGCATTATGACACCGTAGCGCATTCGCTTGAAGCCGCATATGAGGACGTTCAACCAGGCATGAGTACAGCAGAAGGGATTGCTCGAACATCAATACTTTACCTCAAGCCCTCCATTGGCAAGGTGGAAAATCTCATGTGCAACGATGAGACTACTGCCATCGTGCCAACTCCAGAGTACCTGCATAGTCGCAAGGCTTTCGGTATATGGAGTCTTCCAAATGGAGATAAGACAGATGGTATGCTGAGAAAAATTATGGATTTGTATGCTTCAGAACAGGAAAGAAACTCATGGTATGGTTTCTTCGATTATGGAGATGTGATGCATACCTATGATTTCTCTCGCGGACAATGGAGATATGATGTCGGAGGATATGCTTGGGACAACACCGAACTCGCTTCCAATGCAATGTTTTGGTATAATTTTCTGCGTGAGGGCAATGAGCAAGATTGGCGCATGGCTGTGGCAATGACTCGTCATACAGCAGAAGTGGATTGCTATCATGCAGGACCACATGCTGGTCTGGGCTCGCGTCATAATGTAAGTCATTGGGGATGTGGCGCAAAGGAAGCACGTATTTCTCAGGCTTTCTGGAATAGATTTCTATATTATTTTACAGCTGATGAGCGTACCGGAGACCTTATATCAGAAGTGAAAGATGCGGACACTCTGCTCTACCATCTTGATCCTATGCGCCTTGCGCAACCGAGGAGTAATCGTTTCCCATGCACCGCACCAGCCAGACTGAGGATAGGACCTGACTGGATGGCTTATGCGGGAAATTGGTTTACTGAATGGGAACGCACAGGAAACAGAAAGTATTACGACAAAATAATCACCGGAATGAAGAGTATAGCCACACTGCCTCATGGACTTTTCACTGGTCCAAAGGCCTTGGGTTATGACCCAGCATCGGGAGAAATATCATGGGAAGGCGACTCTGCCATGCAAAATACCAACCATCTGCTCAGCATTATGGGTGGTTTTGAAATGATGAATGAGATGATGCTGAGCATTAACTATGAACCTTGGAATAAAGTATGGCTGGATCATGCTTCGCATTACAAGGCAAAAGCGTGGGAAATATCAAAGAATAAGTTCAAAGTTCCACGTCTCCAGGGATATTCTTATTGGAAAACAGGAAATAGAATGATACTCGATGATGCAAAGAAAGACATGCTCAATACTCCATTTACTACCCAAAAGGTATTCTCCACCAATTCATGCGCCACTTGGTCTCTTGATGCAATCTTTCTTAAAGAGGTAACAAAATAGGTTTTAATATTGCACGAACAAGCAATTCTGACACACCGAAAGTCTATGTTTTTTTTAATTCGGAAGTTCAGCAAGCCGCTCCTGTAATTTGACAATCTCATCACGATATTGAGCAGCCTGAAGATAATCCATATCGCGAGCTGCCTCTTTCATCTTCTCTGTAGTATAGCGAATGCTGTCCTCTAATTGCTTGCGAGACATCCTCTCGATGATAGGATCGGCAACCATAGCCTTGGAACTATTCTCAGTGTAAGCATAAGAACCAGAGGATGGTTTGGAAACAGACTCTGCTCCTGCACTGACTTTTGCAAGAGAAGACTGTGGAATATTCTTCACGATCTGTTGAGGAGTGATGCCATGCGCTTCATTGTAGTCCATCTGTTTCTTTCTACGCCTCATTGTTTCGTCGATTGTCAACTGCATACTCTCAGTGATAGAATCAGCATACATTATGACGAGACCATTGACATTACGTGCTGCACGACCAACAGTCTGCGTAAGACTTCTGTGAGAACGAAGAAATCCTTCCTTATCAGCATCTAAGATTGCAACGAGAGAAACCTCCGGAAGATCAAGACCTTCACGCAGAAGATTGACGCCAACAAGCACATCGTACACACCAGCACGTAGGTCGCTGAGTATCTGTACTCTATCAAGAGTGGCTACATCAGAATGAATGTAGTTTGCTTTCACATTATGATTGAGCAGGAATTCCGTCAATTCCTCAGCCATTCTCTTGGTTAGTGTGGTTACAAGCACGCGCTCATTTTTCTCCGTTCTGATAAGAATCTCTTCGAGCAGATTGTCCATTTGGTTCTCACTTGGACGAACCACAATCTCAGGATCCAGCAAGCCTGTAGGACGAATAACTTGCTCTACAACCACGCCTTCAGACTGTTCCAACTCATAATCGGCAGGAGTGGCAGAGACATATACCGTCTGTTTGACCATATCTTCAAACTCCTCAAAGCGCATCGGACGATTATCGAATGCTGCAGGCAAACGGAAACCGAACTCCACAAGATTCTGCTTTCTCGCTCTATCGCCGCCATACATCGCACGTATCTGAGGAACTGTCACATGACTTTCATCCACCATCAACACAAAGTCGTCAGGAAGGAAATCGAAAAGACAATAAGGACGCTCGCCAGGTTCACGACCATCGAAATATCTGGAGTAGTTTTCGATGCCAGAGCAATGCCCGAGCTCCTTAATCATCTCAAGGTCATATTCCACTCTCTCCTTGATACGTTGTGCCTTGACAAGTTCACCAATAGCGGTGAAATGGTCGATTTGTGCACTTAAGTCATCCTGAATCATACGAACAGCCTTATCCACCTGATTCTTGTCTGTGACAAAGATATTAGCAGGATATATCTGATATTCTTCAAAAGACTCTATTCTTCTGAAAGTCACACTGTCAAGTTCTTCAATTTCTTCGATTTCATCGTCCCAAAACGTCACTCTGAGGATGTTGTTACTATAAGCTATAAAGACGTCCACAGTGTCGCCTTTCACTCTAAATTCTCCTCTTTCGAGCGCAATATCATTTCTGACATACATCGCATCTACGAGCTTTCGGAGGAAATTGTTGCGCACAATCGTTTCTCCCCTTTTAATGCTGATGATACTTCCCTGCATTGCAGTAGGTCCGCCCATACCGTAAATACATGAAACTGAAGATACTACCACGACATCTCTTCTGCCAGAAAGTAGCGATGAAATCGTGGAAAGTCGCAGTCTATCAATCTCTTCATTGATAGCAAGATCTTTTTCTATGTAAGTATCCGTAGAAGGGAGATAAGCCTCTGGTTGGTAATAATCATAATAAGAGACGTAATACTCCACAGCATTATCTGGAAAGAAGCCTTTCATTTCCTCAAAAAGCTGTGCGGCAAGGGTTTTGTTATGGCTCAGAATAAGCGTAGGGCGATTGATATTTGCAATGACATTAGCCATTGTAAACGTCTTGCCCGAACCGGTAACACCAAGGAGCACTTGTGCCCTTTCGCCCGATTGGATTCCTTCGGTAAGTTGACGGATGGCTTCGGGCTGATCTCCGGTAGGCTTGTATTTTGATGTTAATTTGAACTCATTCATACTGCAAAATTATATTTTTCTTTCTAATAAATGTTATAAATGCAGTTTTTTTTGATAAAAATGTGGTAACTACTTTGAAATGAGAATATATTTTTGTAATTTTGCAAACTGAAATTTTATCATATTACAAAGTAATGTCAAAGGAAATACTTTTTTTCAGCATAAGCGCCGCACTTCTTCTTTCCAGTTGTGCGAATGAATTCAACAACGTTTATAAGTCCAACGACTGGACTTTCCGCTACGAATTTGCCAAGGAAAAGTTTGCACAACATAAATTCACTCAAGCCTCCACACTTTTCGGAGATATGATCAATGTGATGAAAGGAACCGACAATGCCGAGGAATGCCTTTTCCTCTATGGTCTCTCAGCATTCAATGATAAGGACTATGAGTCAGCGGCAGACATTTTCAAAAAATACTATGCCACCTATCCGAAAGGTGACTACGCAGAGCAAGCAAGTTTCCTCGTAGGAGAAAGCCTCTATAACTGCTCACCAGAGCCTCGCCTTGACCAGTCCGAGACATATTCGGCAATGCGTGCCTATCAGGACTTTATGGATATTTATCCTCTCAGTAGCAAGAAAGAAACGGCTCAAAATCGCCTTTATGAGCTTCAGGACAAACTCGTAGAAAAGGAACTGCATTCTGCTAAGCTCTATTATAACCTCGGAACTTACTTTGGAAACTGCACCAGTGGAGGTAACAATTACGAGGCTTGCATTGTCACTTCACAGAATGTACTCAAGGATTATCCTTACACCACTCTCCGTGAAGACTTTGCTACTCTCATCATGAAAAGCAAATATCAGTTGGCGGCTTCCAGCGTGGAGGCGAAGAGAATGGAACGCTATCAGGACGCAGAAGATGAATGCTACGGATTCATCAATGAATATCCTGAATCCAAAGAACGTGCTCTCGCAGAGAAATATATCGCAAAATGTAAGAAAGTCATTGCTTCTGGCGGATTCGAATCTGATGATTTGGACAAGTAATTCCACTTTCTTCACCATATCATCACATTAAATAAAAACGGAATAATCATAATAAAAAACATTATATAATGGACTACAAGAAATCAAAAGCGCCGGTAAACACCGTAACTCGTAACATCATGGAACTCTGCAACGACACAGATAACATCTATGAGAGCGTTGCAATCATAGGCAAGCGTGCCAACCAGATCGCCGCAGAGATCAAGCAGGACCTTAGTAAGAAACTCGCTGAGTTTGCCAGTTACAATGACAGTCTGGAAGAAGTTTTTGAAAACCGCGAGCAGATAGAGATAAGCCAGTACTACGAGAAGCTTCCAAAGCCAACACTTCTCGCTACACAGGAGTTCATAGAGAAGAGCATCTACTGGCGCGATCCATCCAAGGAGCATCACTACGAAGAGGAGGATTAAACCATGATACAGAGAAAACAGACTCTATATCTCTTCTTTGCCATCATCTGCTTTATCATTACCACATTCCTGCCTCTTGGCACTGTGGAAAATGCTGGTATGGGAATTGCAAACACAATCACGAGTCTTGGACTCATAAACGGTAACGATGGTTCTATCTCCTACCCTTTCTATGCTATTCCAATGTTCTTCCTCGCACTGAATGCTTTCTATAGCCTTGCAATTATATTTATGTATAAAAACAGGAAGACACAGGCATTAAACTGCTATATACAGATATTGGCAATAGTAGTAGAAGCAATAGCTTCTGGAGTGTTGATTATGCAGACTTGCATTGCAGATGAACAGACTTTCCATGCAGGAAGCGCTCTCTCCCTCCCTATTGTCGCAATCATCTTCATTCTACTTGCTCACCACGGCATCATGGCGGATGAAAAGTTAATTCGCTCTGTGGACAGAATAAGATAAAAGAATAGCGATTGCTTATTCACATTCTTGATGGATTAACCTTGTCAGGCAGACATAAAGACGTCAAAAAAATACTGGCAACGTAGATATCAAGTCGCTTGAAAAATCGGAATTGAGCTTAAATCATAAAAACAACAGCCGGTTTGAGTATAATGACTCAAACCGGCTGTTTCTATACTCCTCGCCTATTCGCATTCACCAGATAGATGCAGAGGAGATTTTTACAAGTAATAATTACTTGGAAGCTTCAATACTTGCCTTGCGGAAAGCCTTCATAGCCTTCTCGAGCTCAAGAGATGCCTTGCGTGCACGTGTGCCAGCAGCCTTGTTTCCATTCTCAGCCTGTGCATTTGCATCCTTAGCAAATGCTTCGTAAGCAGCAGCAATCTGTTCGATAAGTTCCTTCATTGTCGTAGAAATTTAATTTGTTAATATTTAAGTGAATTATTATTTTCAGAATTATATCCGTAGCAAAATTATCAAAAAAAATATTAACTCACAAACAATTACGTACAAATTATCATTTTTAATACGTTTTTTTGCATTTTCAATGCTTTTTTTGTATATTTGCAAGTGTAATTGCATATTTTTGGGTTAAACCTGCATTTGCTTACATTATTATATAATATATGGGAAGAAATAAATATTCGCAGCGCGAAATAGATATTATCGCTATGCTGCTCCGCAAGAAGAATGCTGGAACGCGCTTTCAACAGAAGGAAATCAGGCATCAGTTGAGAGTTAATTTTGAGTTTAATATCTCTGATTTCAATGAACCAGGAAAGGCTTTTGGCGATACAGAACTGCAGGAAGCTATCAAGAGAGGCGCGATAAAAATCCTCGATGAAGCCACAATAGCTGATATGAAAGCCAAAAGAGCAAGAGATAAGGCTCGCGATGAAGCAGAAAAGCAAGAGGAGGCAATCAGAAATGGAGCCACCGACTGGCAGGCTGCCATGAAAGAATGGGAAGAATGGGAAGCCAAAGAGAAATAATATCGCATGACATAGAATACGTATGTTTGGCTTAACCCATCAAAAATAAAAACATCCATGAATTTCGAACTTGAACTTGTAAATATAAGCGTACTCAACATAGGCTACGCCAAAACGATTCATCGGTGGGGAGGCACAGATATCTCCTCACCTTTTGCACGTCTCTACTATGTGAGATCTGGTAGAGCAAAGCTACATTTTCCAGACCGCGACGTCGATTTGCAACCTGGATATATGTATCTCGTACCAAGTTTTATGCCACACAGTTATGTATGCGAACCAGGATTTGAATTCTATTATATGTTCGTTTACGAAAGATATGGCGACCAAACCAGTTTCTTTGACATTTATACTTTCCCTTATATGGTTAAAGGAAATGAGGCTTCCGAATTACTGTTTGCAAATTTCTGCCATCTTTACCCACAGCTCAATCTGCCATACTCCAGTGCAGAAGACTTCAATGCACATCCTGCATATAGAGATTACGCCAGGAGATATATGAGAATGGAACGATATGAGAAAATGCAATTGCAAGGATTTGTCTGGATTGTGGCTTCATATTTCATGAAGCATTCACAGAAGCGAGCACAGAATACCGATGCAAGAGTGCTGAAAGTCTGCCAGTACATTAAGCAGAATATTCACACTTCCATCACCCTTGAGCAGATGGCAGACGTGGCTTGCGTTACAAAGTCTTACATCGGAAAACTCTTTAATGAGACACTGGGAATCTCACCACTTCAATATGTGATAAAATGCAAGATACAATATGCTCAAAGCATATTACTTACCACTGATATTCCTGTAAAGAAAATCGCGGCAAAAATAGGCATAGAAGACGTCTCTTATTTTATCAGATTGTTCAAAAAGAACATAGGATTTACGCCACAAGATTACAGAGATAGTCTCAAATATTAGTCTGAAATATAGAAGATTGCCTTAAAAACTTTGCAGATAATCAATTTTTTGAGCAAAATCTAAAAAAACAATCTAAAAAACTAAATTATAATAATATTTATTATTACCTTTGCAATGATATTGAAAAAACAAAAAACTAAATAGATTATATTTTATGAAGAAGCTACTTCTACCTATGTTGTTCCTCGTTGCCTTGGCATCATGTACTCCAAAAGACATCGCATATTTCCAGGACCGCCAACCAGGAATCACTGAACCTGTTACTATCAATTCCGTCCCTTTCAAAGTGCGCCCTGGTGACCGTATCTCTATATGGGTAAAATCACGAAATGAGCAACTCACTAACCAGTTTAACATCAACCAAGGAAATTCGCAAGGAATGTCTGGAAATACGCAGAATCAAGGATACGTGGTCGATGACAACGGACAAATAGATTTCCCTGTACTTGGCAAGATTACCGTTGCAGGAATGAACCGTCAAGAGATCACCGATTATATTACTAATTCTTTGCGCACCACAAAGCTTGTGGATGATGCAATAGTAAGCGTCAATTATACAGGACTCTACGTCTATATTCTCGGAGAAGGAGGCGGCAAGAAGGTAAATATCGAAAAGGATAAGTTTACTTTCTGGGAACTTTTATCAGAGTCTGGCGACCTCGACATCAATGCAAAGCGACAGAATGTACTCGTGATTCGAGAAGAAGATGGAATGCGTACTCAGTATGAACTCGACCTCACCAGGATGAAGAACATCTATGAGTCGCCTGTATATTATGTACATCAGAATGACATCGTGTATATAGAGCCAAACAACAAGACAAAGAGACAATCCACAAACAATGGAAACCTCTTCAATACATGGGGGTTCTGGACTGGTCTCCTCGGCATTGGTTCTACTGTAGTATCTGTAATCAATCTCACGAAATAATATTCAAATATACATTTCCAATTTATGAGTACAACTTCGTCAAACAGAAAGGTGCAAGAGCAAGAGACTAAAAACTCGCTCAACCTTACTGATGTCATTGGTCTATGCCTCAGTAACTGGTATTGGTTTGTATTGTGCCTCTTTCTAAGCTGTGCCTGTGCAGCTATTTATCTTCGCATGACACCACCTGTATATACGCGTAATACATCCCTCGTCATTAAGGAAGATGCAAGCAGCCAAGCTGTTAATGATATCTTCACCAAGGTGCGCGGAAATAATGTACGTCAGGCTACTGCTTCACTCAAGAATGAGATTATCGCTTTTCAGAAGCCTGCTCTTATGAGAAAAGTAGTGGAGAGACTCCATCTCGATTTTCAATATGAGATAAGAGGACGTCTGCGCAACACAGTTCTTTATGGTTCCAGCCTGCCTATTACAGTCAGCGTGGATGGAATCGGCAATAACACGAACGTGGAATTTGTCGTCACAATCGATGATGATAATCATGCAACATTGAAGTTTACTGACAGAAATGGCAAGACCACAAAGCTTCAAGCCATGTTCGGTAAGAAATTCAAGTCTCCACTCGGTAGCACCACCATCAACAAGACACAAGCTTTCAGAGCTCACAGCGACGATCCTATCACTGTGACAAGAATCGGATATGACACCGCTGCCGGACGTATTCTCAGTCGTATGAAAATTGCCAATGCTGACGAAGAATCCACAGTCATTGACATCTCACTCTCTGATGTCAACATTGAGCGTGGTGACGATATTCTGAACACACTGATTGCAATATACAATGAAAACTGGGTGGCAAACCGTAATCAGGTTATTGTAGCGACAAACAAGTTTATTGGAGAGCGTCTTGCTGCCATCGGTGAGGAACTTAGCGAGGTGGAAAATAAGATGACGCAATTCAAAGTAGCTCATCACACCATCGACTTTGAAAACGAAGGTACACAGTATCAGGCACGTTCCATGGAGTTTGACAACCAGAATCTGGAAATATCCAAGGAACTTTCTCTCGTAATGTATTTCCGTAGCGTCGTAAAGAAAGCCACTAATCCTACTGTCACTCTCCCACTCCCTGCAGGAGTACATAATACCGCACTGGCAGAGCAGGTAGGTCAGTATAATGCTCTCGTGCTCAATCGTAGTAATCTCATCTCTTCTTCCACAGAGGAAAACCCTCTTGTCGGAGACGTGGATAAGCAGATGTCCGTGCTCTACAATGGTATTCTGACAACAATCGAAAACCATATCAGCACTCTTAACTCTCAGATGGGCATTCTTAACGCTTCTACATCTCGCAACAATGCTGAGATTGACGCCACGCCTAACAAACAGAAGATCTACGTAGATATTGAAAGAAGCAGAAAGATTAAGGAGCAACTCTACACATTCCTTCTCCAAACACGTGAGCAGAATGAACTCAATCAGGCTTTCGCAGCTTACAATACACGTGTACTCCAGCCTTCTACAGGTTCCAATTACCAGTCTTTCCCAGATGTAAGGAAGATATGGATGATTGCAGTGGCATTCGGACTTATCATTCCGTTCCTCTTCATCATCTTCCGTGAATGGGCTAATTCCAAGGTTCGTGGCAGAAAGGACATTGAGAAACTGACAGTACCATTTGTAGGCGAACTGCCTTTGGTAGAATTTGCTGATGAAGTGCAGATATCAAAGTTCAAGAGATTTATCGGCAAAATGTTCTTTAAAGGTCACTCTTCCAGTCATAAGCACCATCATTCCAAGACAAGAGAAAAATACGTTAGCCATGTAGTAGTGGAACATGGTAATCGTAATGTCATCAATGAGGCATTCAGAGTATTGCGTACAAACCTTGAATTTATGCTCGGAAACAATCCTGAGATGAAGGTAGTGATGGCCACATCAGCCAATCCTCATTCTGGAAAGACTTTCGTGAGCTACAATCTTGCCAAATGTATGTCACTGAAAGGCAAGCGAGTATGTGCGATTGACCTCGACCTTCGCAAAAGCTCTCTCTCCCATTATGTCGAAAAACCAGAGTTTGGAGTTTCTGATTACATCAATGGCGCAGTGAAGGATTGGCGCAATCTTCTCATACAGGCAGAAGATGCTGAGAATCTCTTTGTTCTCCCAGTTGGCACATTGCCTCCTAATCCTGCTGAAATTATCTCTTACGATAGATTTGGTGAGATGATTTCAGAAATCAGAAAAGAGTTCGACTATGTATTCTTCGACTGTCCTCCTGTTGAGGTCGTTGCTGATACAAGCATTCTCGCAAAATATGCTGACGTTACACTGTTTGTCATTCGTGTAGGTGTCATGGAGATAGAATTCCTCCCTATCATCGAGAAATACTATCGTGAACGTAAGTATAACAATATGGGTATTGTGCTCAATGGCACACTTACTGCAAACTCAAGATATGGCTACCGCCGTTATGGTTACCGTTACGGCTATGGATACGGTTATGGATACGGTGGCTATGGCTACGGAAGCAGTTATAATGAAGGTTAGTCTGTCTGGTGGTTTGGTCGTTTAGCTTGACCATATAGAAGCGGTCAACTTTGTGGTTTATACCCAAAAACAGCCAAACCACCGGACTCTGAATTTACAAAATAATACAATGTTCTTCAACTTCAAGAAATCATATAAGACATCAGGATATCTCAATGGATTTACAGATTGGCACAGTCACATCCTTCCAGGAGTAGATGATGGAATCAGAACAATGGATGATTCACTCGCTGTGCTCGACTATTATGAATCATTGGGCATGAGCGAAGTGTGGCTCACGCCTCATATTATGGAGGATATTCCAAATACTACCGATGACCTGAAGAAACGCTTTGAAGAGCTCTGCAAGCACTATAAAGGAAAATTAAGACTGCATCTTGCTGCAGAATATATGCTGGACAATCTCTTCATACAAAGATTAAGTGACAGAGATATACTGACTTACGGTCATAATGGTAAGTCAGTTCTTGTAGAAACGTCTTATATCCAGGCTCCATACGGATTCAGAAATATACTGCAAGACATACAGAAGGCTGGGTTATCACCAGTTCTCGCCCATCCTGAAAGGTACCAGTATATGAACGAGAATGATTATAGCCAACTGCACAGTCAGGGAATACATTTTCAGATGAACATCACATCCCTCGTGGGAGGTTATGGCATTTCTGCACAGAAACGCGCAGTCTATTTGCTCGAAAGGGGGTATTACTCGTATTATGGTACGGATGTGCATTCCCTATCCTCTATTACCAGACTCATAGATAAGAAGGCAATTACCAAATCGGAATTATATATGCTCAATGGCATTGAGGATTAATGCCAACAAGTCTCCATGTACGGTCTATCGGAGCTTTGTAATAAACAAGTATAAGATATTGGTTTTCAGTCTGAAAGAAATCACCTTCTGTAAGGGAGGTTTTAGAATATGGTTGCTTTCCTGCCTGTTTTTTAGTCTCCTCCCTCGAGGATTCGAGAATATACTGGTAAGAATAGTAACCATATTTCATTTTTATCACTGCATGATAACACTGTTCATCATTGTCATATTCCATAAGATATTTTTCCCTCTCTATGCTATTAGCCCATCTGCCATCTATATATACATCTCCAGGGAGTTGAGGAGTATCGAGATAGAAATGTACTTTCACGTATTCTGAGGCAATGTCATTCTCGACATTGTCAGTATTTCTCAAATAGAAGCTGCCATTAGCATCCTCGTCATAGACGTAGGCTCTTCGCGGATAGTCGTGATAAAGGTGCACATTATTCCATTCTCCATCCCAATATATTGACTCTACACCGAGCGAATTACGATGCACGTCAAGAATCTCAAACGTATGATATTCATTTCCTGCAGAGAATATAAGGCTGTGAGTATGAGTCCATACCATAGAGTTTTGTGTCACTTGCGGAGCATCTGGACACCAGACCATATTGTCAGTCCTATGATTTTGAATTACTGCCACCTTAAATTGTTCTTTGGGACTAATACATTTAAGAGATGAAGGAAACTGCACCTTTATGTTCACCTGCTGATGGCTTTTCTGTATATCAATGTCTGTGTTATCGCTCACATCCTTTACCACATTGACCAAATCCTCACAAACCATAAATCTTGCACTTGCCACTATTTCTTCTTCATCCTCGTCAATGATGTCAACACGATAATTGCCACTCATCAAGATTCGGCATGAAGCATTTGGAATTGTCAACTTATAATGGGTGAACAGTTGATTGGTATTGATAGATTTTTCATAATTATCCAGAGTCTGCCCACTTTGGAATCCGCTGACATAATCGCTTGTAAACAATCCTTCGGAATCGGACCAATCAGGCTCACAATGAGTTATGGTATAAGTATATCTGTGTGAATCGTGGGTCAGTTCGTCAAAGGATATGTTTATTCTCTGCCCTCCCCCAAGTCTGATAACAGGATCTTCCAGCCAATCCTGTCCAGCGACCACTTGCAGTGAAGCAATTCTTTCACTTTTTATCTCCTGCATCTGAGCTTTCGACAAAAGTGAAAACATGGATATCATGATGATGAAATATAGTCGGTACATAATTACTATTGTAGATTTTTATTGCAAAGATAAGGATTATTATTCATATCGCAAGTAGAAATGCAAGAAATTATTTTCCTTTTGCCTTTTTCCATGCTTGGAATAAAGGCAAGAATCGCTCTTTTACAATAATAACTGATAGGACAATAATAGAACAGAATAGGAGTAAATAAGCGTAAATATGAGTTATATTGCATTTTTTGTAGGATAAAACCATTATTTCTCTGCATTTATTGCTAACTTTGCATTTTGAAGAAACATAAAAAAAATAAATGAAGGAAATGATTAGAAACTATAATAAAATAGCTATTATTTCTGGTAAAGATAATATCAGCTACCAAGATCTCAATAAGAGAATTGTCTTCTATTCTCTATACACTCCAAAGCAGAAGAACGTCAAAACCATCATAATCAGTGAAAATAGACTTGGCTGGGTCTATGCTTTCTTCTCCATTTGGTATAATCATGGCATTGCAGTGCCAGTCGATGCTTCAGCTACAATGCAGGATGTAGCTTATATACTAAATGACTGCCGCCCAGAATTTATCTGGACTTCGAAAGAGAAGGAGCAGACCGTGAAGGATGCTCTTAAGGAATCAGGACTTGACATCCCTTACCTCCACATAGAAGATTATGAACATGCTTCAATGGAATTCTCTGAGAATGCAGCTTCCACTGACGCAGATGACAATTTTATGGTAACACGCAGCAATGACATTGCCCTAATCATATATACATCCGGCACCACAGGTTCACCAAAGGGTGTAATGCTTTCATATACTAATCTAAATGCCAATCTAATAGGAGTATGCGAGCAGGTGCCAATCTTCAACGCAAACCGCCGCACTATGGTACTTCTCCCAGTGCATCATGTACTTCCACTTATGGGAACCATTATAGCTCCAATCCTTACAGGTGGAGGCATCATTATTTGTCCATCAATGACAGGTCCCGACATAATGGACTGTCTTTGCCGTGGCAAGGTGGCAATATTCGTCGGTGTGCCACGCCTTTGGCAAACTCTTTACTCCGGTATCAAAAAGAAAATTGATGAAAAGGCTGTGACGAGATTGCTTTTCAATATCTGTCGTAAGGTAAATTCAAGGGCTCTCTCTCGCTTCGTATTCCAATCTGTAAGAAATAAGATGGGGGGAAATATCTATTGCTGTGTAAGTGGAGGCGCCGCATTGGACAAAGAGATTGGCGAAGGACTGCGTACGCTCGGTCTTGATGTGCTGGAAGGATACGGAATGACAGAAACAGCTCCTATGATTTCCTTTACACGTCCTGGTGACATCATTCCTGGTTGTGCAGGACTGCCTCTCCCGTCAATGGAGTGTAAAATCGTCAATGGAGAATTACTCGCAAAAGGACCAAACGTAATGCTCGGTTATTACAACAGACCTGAAGAAACTGCAGAAGTGATTGACAAAGATGGATTCATACATACTGGAGATCTTGCCAGAATGGATGAAAAAGGCAGAATATATATCACTGGCAGATCAAAGGAAATCATCGTTCTCTCAAATGGAAAAAATGTTCAGCCTAATGAGATAGAATTCAAATTGGAGAAATATGATGATAAAGTAAAGGAAGCTGCTGTCGTGCAGGATGGAGATATGCTTCGCGCCATCATAGTTCCGCAAGAGGCATGGGCTATTTCTCTCACTGACAGTGAGGTGGAGGCTACTCTCAAGAAGGAAGTAATCGAGCCTTACAATCTCTCCGTTGCGAATTACAAGAAACTGATGAGTATCTTCGTCTATCGTAATGCCTTACCAAGAACTAAGCTCGATAAACTTCAGAGATACAAACTCAAGGCTATAATTGAGAATGCTGGCAAAAAGTCCGAATCAAACGGTAAGGACAGTGACTGTGCGAAAGCTGACAATCTTGGGGCTGAATACAAAGTAATCAGCGAATATATAGAACAAGAGAAGAAAATTTCCATCAAACCTGATGACCATATAGAGACAGACCTCGCTTTTGATTCTCTTGATAAGGTGGGACTGCAAAGTTTCATAGAGAGTACATTCGGAATGGAAGTTACTCAGGATAAACTTATTTCTCTTGGCAACGTAAAAGAAATAGCGCAGTATATCCATAAGCAGAAAACCAAGATGGAGGTGGGAGAAACTGATTGGAAAGCCATCCTTTCTGCTGACAACAAGTCGCTTAACCTGCCTAAGACGTCTCCTTTCTATACCTTTTACGCCAAGGCTTTCAAAGGCTTCTTCAAACTTTATAATCGTCTGTCCGTCAAAGGTATTGAGAATATTCCTGCTAATGGTCCTTTTATCATAGCACCAAATCATCAGAGCTTCCTCGACGGACCGCTTGCTGTGACTGGCATGAACTGCAAGACTATCCGAGATTGTTACTTCTATGCCACAGAGGAGCATGTAAAGGGCACTGCGACAAAATACCTTGCACAGCACAACAATATCATTCTTATGGAACGTCGTAATCTAAAGAATTCCATATTAAAGCTCTCCGAAGTACTTAAGGAAGGAAAGAATATCGTAATCTTCCCAGAAGGTTCCCGTACACATACAGGAAAACTCTCCGCCTTCAAAAAGACTTTCGCTATTCTGAGCAAGGAGATAAATGTTCCGATAGTACCGGTATGCATCAAGGGCGCTTTCGAGGCAAACCCACGCGGTAAAAATACTTACAAGCCACGCCCTATATCTGTAGAGTACCTCTCTCCTATTGAACCTGCAACTACAGACACCTATGATAGTCTTACTGCAAAGGTTAAGGCTGCCATTTCTTCCTGTCTGGAAAAGTAAGGAGGCTTATAGGTTTTGTGACTTTCGGATTAAGTAGGTAATCATAATTATTTTGATAATGAATAGTAATTATAACTGTTTTTCCATTATTCTAAAATAATTTCGATTTCCTACTTTTTGATTATTCTTTAAATAATTCGCGATCGCGTTGCTTAAGAATATTGTTGCAAAACAAATAGGTCATTATTTTTTTTCAATGATTATACTATAGGCACAAAACGGATAAAAATTGGTTGTTGGTTAGATTATACTATACTATACTATACTACCCACAACCCTCAACCTAAAGAAATATCAGTCCTTTTAAATGCAGTTTTTAACTGTTGTTAATACATTTTCTTGCTCTTTTTCAGAAAAATAATTATTGCTGTTTGTAATTCCACAATTCCAACTCTGTGTTGTTATCGTTCTGATAATCATATGATTGGGTATGATGGAATTACGAATAGAATATGGGCGGAATTACATGAAGTTCCATCCATAATTCCGCCATGTCTAATGATCTGATAATGAAACATATAACACCTATGAAGTGGAATTATGGAACTTCTCTCGCATAAAAAGATAAAAGAATAACAGCCGACTTTTGCAAAGATGTGTTAAACGCATTCTTCCAATAGTCCAATTTACTCCAGGAATCAGTTTATAACCCAAAGAAACCACTTCAGAAAGTGGGTGAAGATGGCTGTTTTTGAACTGTTGGAAAAGCTATGCTATTAGGAGGTAATAGCTATGTTATTACATTGCAAAAGCTATGCTATTACATTGCAAAAGCTATGCTATTACGTTATAATAACTATGACTTCATAATTCAAAAAAAATCCTCCATATTCTCTGGTGAATATGGAGGATTTATATTTATATCTATATAGATATGGATATTACTTCTTATTCAAGAAGAGGTCAGCCTGTACAGCACAAGCTACTGTGCAACCAACCATTGGGTTGTTACCAATGCCGAGGAAGCCCATCATCTCTACGTGAGCAGGAACAGAAGAAGAACCTGCAAACTGAGCGTCAGAGTGCATACGACCGAGCGTATCAGTCATACCATAGGAAGCAGGACCTGCAGCCATATTATCTGGGTGGAGTGTACGACCGGTACCACCACCAGAAGCTACTGAGAAATAAGGCTTGCCAGCGCGGATACGCTCCTTCTTGTATGTACCAGCTGTAGGATGCTGGAAACGTGTAGGGTTTGTAGAGTTACCTGTGATAGAAACATCTACATCTTCCTTCCACATGATAGCAACGCCCTCACGAACGTCATCAGCACCATAGCAGTTTACTGCAGCGCGTGGACCGTTTGAGTAAGCGATGCGCTGTACCTCATGAAGCTCGCCTGTGAAATAGTCGAACTTAGTCTGAACGTATGTGAAACCATTGATACGAGAGATGATCATAGCTGCGTCCTTGCCAAGACCGTTGAGGATACAACGGAGAGGCTTATCAGCAGGCCTTGACTTGTTTGCCATCTGCGCTATCTTGATAGCACCTTCAGCAGCGGCGAAAGACTCGTGACCAGCGAGGAAAGCGAAGCACTTTGTCTCTGGCTCAAGAAGACGAGCTGCAAGTTCACCATGTCCGATACCTACCTTACGATCATCAGCAACAGAACCAGGAATACAGAAAGACTGGAGGCCCTCACCGATATAATTGGCAGCTTCCACAGCATTCTTAGCCTTCTCCTTGAGAGCAATTGCAGTACCTACTACGTAAGCCCACTTAGCGTTCTCAAAACAAATCATCTGAGTCTCCTCACATGTCATATATGGATCAAGACCTGCAGCGTCACAAATCTGATTAGCCTCTTCAATAGAAGCGATACCATGCTTGTTAAGGCAAGCGAGGATCTGCTTGATGCGACGATCCTGAGATTCAAACTTAACTTCTCTAATCATAATATTGTATCCTCCTATTAGTTTTTACGTGGGTCAATAAACTTAACTGCGCCGTCCTCTTCCTTGGTGCGACCGTATGTACCGGTAACACTCTTGAGGGCTTCGTTAGCGTCAACGCCTTTCTTGATAGCATCCATGAACTTGCCCATGTGAACGAACTCGTATCCGCAAACCTGGTCGTCCTTGTCGAGGTACTGCTTTGTGATGTATCCCTCTGTGAGTTGGAGGTAACGTGTACCCTTTACCTTTGTACCATAGAGAGTACCGCACTGTGAAATGAGTCCCTTACCGAGATCCTCAAGACCTGCACCAATCATAAGACCTCCCTCAGAGAATGCAGACTGTGTACGTCCGTAAACGATTTGGAGGAAAAGTTCACGCATTGCTGTATTGATTGCATCACACACGAGGTCTGTATTGAGAGCCTCAAGAATTGTCTTGCCTGGGAGAATCTCAGAAGCCATTGCTGCAGAGTGGGTCATGCCAGAGCAACCGATTGTTTCTACGAGAGCCTCTTCGATAATACCTTCCTTTACATTAAGAGTGAGCTTACAGCAACCCTGCTGAGGGGCGCACCAACCAATACCGTGTGTAAGACCAGAGATGTCCTTGATTTCCTTTGCCTGAATCCACTTTCCCTCTTCTGGGATTGGAGCTGGACCATGGTTAGGACCCTTGGCTACACAGCACATTTCCTGTACTTCTTTAGAATAAACCATTTTTTATAAAATTATAAATGTTAATAGTTAAAGTTCTGATCACTTTAGTGGCATATTTTAATCATACGCCTTAACATGTTTGCAAAATTACTAAAAAGTTTAGAGAAATACCTATTATTGATGATGTTTTTTCACTTTAAAAAGGCAGTTTGATACTTTTTTTGCTATTTTTGGTGTATTATTACATTCTTTTTTGTAACTTTGCCAAATAAACTTTGCATTTTCACAGTATGATATACAATATAAAGGACGAAACACTGCGCAAAGCCGCAGGTGAAGGAATGGACGCTTTTGTAGATGTAATTGTGCAGGTCATCAAGGATGGTGTCGGTGGAGAGCTATCTTCCGAGACTATGCCTAAACTGACAAGCCAGCAGATCACATTGCTCGGCTACGTGACATTGCGTGACGAAGTGATGGATGGTGGCTTCATACAACTTATTTATAATGGCTATGGTCCTTTCTTCTTCAAAAATCCATTTGACACCGCCGTGCGTCAATGGGGAATGATAGAATTATGCAGATTAATGCGTCACGTAAAGAAAGCTTATCAGAAACGCCGAGCTGAGTTTGAACAAGAGCTTTCAGATGAGGAATTCATGGCTTTATACGAGAAGATGCCCGAATTTGATGAATTCGATGATGAATTTGTTTCTCATGAAGAAGTCTGGACAGAAATGCTTGCACATTTTGTCGATGAGCACTTAGATGAATTCGTAAACATCATATAACTTCGATTCTAACATGAATAAAGAACAGGAATTACTACGTAAGAAGAGTCCAGTGCAGATTAAAAATAAAAAGGCCGCATTTGACTATTTCTTCATTGACACATATACAGCCGGCATAGTGCTGACTGGTACCGAGATAAAATCTATACGTATGGGCAAGGCTTCTCTTGTCGATGCTTTCTGTTACATTCATAATGGAGAAATATGGGTGAAAGGCATGAATGTGTCTCCATACTTCTATGGATCGTATAACAATCATGAGGCTAAGCGTGATCGCAAGCTTCTGCTCAATAAAAAAGAGATTAAGCATCTCCAAGAGGACACTAAGACTGTGGGCTTTACTATTATTCCTACCCTTGTGTTTATAGATGACAAAGGTCGCGCAAAGGTGGATATTGCCTTGTGTCGCGGTAAGAAAGAATACGACAAGCGCGATACTCTCAAGGCAAAGCAGGACAAGCGAGAAATGGATAGAGCAATGAAACATTTCTAATGGGCTTTGCCTGTTGCTTTTCGAATTATTATTAGTCCCAACACTATCAACTGAGTAAATCCATCAAACCGCAGAATCTTTGCAGTCAATTAGTTTTTATCACCTGGCTTTTTTCAAAGAAAAATGCCTGAGAATATAATAAGTAAAGAGGTCTCCCCAATATTTATGGGAAGACCTCTTTATGTATATTGTATATTTATTTATCCAAGGTACTTCATAAGTATTTTTGCGTTGCCGCTATCACGAAGTTTGGTAATTGATTTTTCGCGAATCTGACGTACGCGTTCACGAGTAAGACCGAGTTCGTCCCCTATCTCTTCAAGTCCTTTCTCATGACAACCTATACCAAAGCATTCACGAATTATGATTATCTCACGCTCTTTCAGTACTTTATTAAGTACAGTCATCAATTCCATTGACATAGATTCGTGATCCACATGTCTGTCAGTACGAGAGTCATCACCAGAAGCCATGACGTCAAGCATACAGTTTTCTTCTCCATCCTGGAAAGGCGCATCGATTGAGACATGATGTCCATCTGCTCCGAGACTTTGACCTATCTTTTCTTCTTCTATGTTAGTTGCCATAGAAAGCTCCTGAACAGATGGGCGTCTTTGATGTTCCTGTTCGAACTTATTGATTTCGTGGTTAATCTTATTGAGCGAACCGACCTGATTAAGAGGCAAGCGCACAATTCTGCTTTGCTCGGCAATAGCCTGAAGGATGCTCTGACGAATCCACCATACAGCGTATGATATGAATTTAAATCCGCGTGTCTCATCAAATTTCTGTGCAGCCTTAATCAGACCGATGTTTCCCTCGTCGATAAGATCCGTAAGAGTAAGTCCTTGGTGCTGGTACTGCTTGGCAACAGAAACCACAAAACGAAGATTGGCTGTTACCAATTTATCCTTTGCTCGTTCACCTTCTGGGCCGCCCTTCCTGATTTTCTGGGCAAGTTCTATCTCCTCATCGATACTGATCAGTGGGGCACGACCTATTTCAACGAGGTACTTGTCAAGGGCTTCACTTGAACGGTTTGTAATACTCTTCTGAATCTTTAATTGTCTCATCTAAGAAAGTGTTTTTAATTTAAATGATTGATGTCAAAACATTTAAGCGCACAACAAGTGCAATATAATCGAAAAACGGAGCAAAGTTACAAAATATTGTGTTGATAAGCAAATATTTTGCAACTTTTATCGTTTTACTTACAATTTCTTGATATATAGCAATCCACCTCTCGAAGCGCAGAACAAAAAAGTAGCAACAGAATACGTTTAGTTATTAGTTATGCGCAGATGATATTTCTTATTGTCATACGAAATAGCCATAAAGCCTTGCTGACTATTTATTTTTGAAGAAATATCAAGAGCTACCAGCCCCATGGTTCTGCGAAGATTCACTTCAACGCAAGGATTTACGAGAAAGCCCGAACCGTCTTTCTGTGCTACAATCATCATATCTACCCCAAGGCACATCGAGAGATCACCAAGAGGTGACAACAAAGAAGCGAGATTACATTCAAGGCGACACACAATTTCATCAAGTAAATCGAGACTTATAAACTTTGAGATAACTTCACGTTTTGCCATCTCTGTTGCGAGAAGGCTCCCCGTGTATGCCCCGCCACGAGTCTCAAAAAGGGACAACCCCAGAAATCGTACTGTTCCATCATTGTATCGAACAAACTCCACCCCAAAATCTTTCACCTTATTATATATAGGCTCTATCATTATACCTCCTTGGTTTCGTATTGTATTGACAGTCCAGTTACAAGCATTTTCTGTCATTTTACCATCAAAGAAATATCTTACTCCCCTACCACTACTACTCCAGGGAGCTTTAGCCACAATATTCTTTTGCTTCAACAGAATAGAATCAAAAATCTCTTTATCTGATACATAAACACTCTCACCACAAGTTTTTTCTTCAAGCCCCTTACGAACAACGATGAGCAAATCGGTAGTAATGCACCTATTTGACAATCGCCTAACTTCTTCTATTTGTTCTTTTGACGGTAAAAGTCTTTCTGGGACACCTGATTTTTGGAATTGAAAGCGTAAAGACTTATCCCACCCCCATGCATCTATAGCATGAAGAAATGTGCCACTTTGCTTATCTACATGAGCCAACTGATCGAATGTGCAGAATTCCACATTTGGAGTTTTAATCTTTTTAATATTTTGTAAAGCCGAATATGCACTATCCACATCTTCGACCACAACGATATCACCATCATCAGACCAAAGGGTAGGTAAAAAAGAAAGATCATTGCGTAATTGTCGCCCTGCATGTGGAGGGGTAAATCGTTCTTGGTTTGCGGCAAGAGCCAGATCATGATCAGGATTGAATATTCTAATTGTCATCGTTATTCTGATTAATTTGGTGCAAAGTTAAGAAAATATATTCGTTATTTTTCGCTTATATTTCGTTTTCTATTCATTAAAAGTGCTAAAAAATGTAAAATATCTTCTTTTCTGCCAACTTGACTTTGCAATTTGGAAAATAATAAGTAATTTTGCAAATGTAAATATATATATCTAAAAAACTAATTTAATGGAAGTTTTCTTTCGCACTCATTCATATCTTGTGGAGCACACCAACGCCACGCTCCGTCGCAGTCTGATGGACGAAATCGACTGGACAGACCGCCTTATCGGAATTAAAGGTACACGCGGTGTGGGCAAGACCACTTTTCTTCTCCAATATGCGAAGGAAAAATATGGTCCATTCGATAAGCGCTGCCTTTACATTAACATGAACAACTTTTATTTCCAAGGACGTGGAATCTCTGATTTTGCAGGAGATTTCTATCGTCGTGGAGGTAGAGTATTGCTCATTGACCAAGTATATAAACAGAGCGACTGGAGCAGGGAACTCAGGTCATGTTACGACCTTTATCCAGAGCTTCAGATCGTTTTCACTGGTTCCAGCGTGATGCGTCTTAAAGATGAAAATCCCGAACTGAATGGTATTGTCAAGAGTTACAATCTCAGAGGATTTTCATTTCGTGAGTTCCTCAATTTGGAAACTGAGAATGATTTCCGTGCCTATACTCTCGACCAGATTATCCACAATCATGAGCATATCATTAAGGAAATACTTCCTAAGGTGAGCCCAGCGCAGTATTTCAAGAAATACATAGAGAAAGGGTTTTACCCTCTCTATCTTGAGCATTCTGATTATCGTGAGAATCTGCTAAAGACCATGAATATGACCACCGAAGTGGATATTCTGCTAATCAAGCAGATTGAGCTGAAATATCTCACAAAGATAAAGAAGCTCTTTTATCTACTTGCAGTTGATGGACCAAAAACTCCAAATATCAGTCAACTTGCTCATGAAATACAGACGAGCAGAGCCACAGTGATGAATTATATCAAATATCTGGCAGATGCACGTCTTATAAATATCATCTACCCTGTAGGACAAATGTTTCCCAAAAAACCTACAAAGGTGATGCTCCACAATTCGAATCTGCTTCACGCCATCTATCCTATCAACGTAGATGAACAGACGAAGATGGAGACTTTCTTCGTCAATGCAATGTGGAAAGACCATAAGGTGAATCAAAGCCCACGCGATACCTTCTATTATGTGGATGGCACCAAGAGATTTCGAATATGTAATGCAGAGACAGAACGCAAGGCAAGGTTCAACTCTGACATTATATACATGCGATACAATACGGAAGTGGGAAAAGACAATCTAATACCTCTTTGGCTGCTCGGTTTTATGTATTAACCTCTGAGCTCCTCTATCCGTAAGTGCTGACATAAATATAAGCGACTAACTTAATAAATGTATAAAACTATATTATAACATTTTTTCTAATTATAAATCAAAATGGCTAAAGAAAAGAAATTTATCACTTGTGATGGTAATGAGGCTGCTGCTCACGTAAGCTATATGTTTACTGAGGTCGCTGCTATCTACCCTATCACTCCATCTTCACCTATGGCTGAGCACACAGACGACTGGGCAGCTCGTGGCCGTAAGAACATGTGGGGACAGGAAGTTCTCGTACAGGAAATGCAGTCTGAAGGCGGTGCTGCTGGTGCAGTTCACGGTTCTCTCCAGGCAGGTGCGCTTACTTCTACCTATACTGCTTCTCAGGGTCTTCTCCTTATGATCCCTAATATGTACAAGATTGCTGGTGAGTTGCTCCCATGTGTATTCAATGTTTCTGCACGTACACTTGCCTCTCACGCTCTATGTATCTTCGGTGACCACTCTGACGTAATGGCTTGTCGCCAGACAGGCTTCGCAATGTTTGCTTCAAGCTCTGTTCAGGAGGTTATGGACCTCACTGCTGTTCCTTACCTTGCTACTCTTGAGACAAAGGTTCCATTCATAAACTTCTTTGATGGTTTCCGTACTTCTCACGAGTATCACAAGATTGAAGTGATGGACATGGAGGACATCAAGGCTATCACTCCAATGGAGTATGTAGAGGAATTCCGCAACCGTGCACTCACCCCAGAGCGTCCTGTTACACGTGGTACTGCTGAGAATCCAAACGAGTTCTTTACACATCGTGAGGCTTGTAACTCCTACTATGACGCTATCCCGGACACAGTAGAGAAATATTGCCAGAAGATTACCGAGATTACAGGTCGTGAATACCACTGCTTCAACTACTATGGTGCTGAAGATGCAGAAAACATCATCATCCTCATGGGTTCTGCTTGTGAGGCTGCCAAGGAAGCTATCGATTACCTCGTTTCACAGGGCAAGAAGGTAGGTATGGTGAATGTTCACCTCTATCGTCCGTTCTCTGTAAAGTATCTCCTCTCTGCCGTGCCTAAGACCTGTAAGAAGATTGCAGTTCTTGACCGTACCAAGGAGCCTGGCTGTGAGGGTGAGCCTCTCTACCTCGATGTAATGGCTGCATACTACAATGTAGAAAATCGTCCTCTTATCGTTGGTGGTCGCTTCGGTCTCGGTTCTTGCGAAGTTACTCCTGCAAGAATTATCTCCGTTTATGACAACCTCGAGCTCGACCAGCCTAAGAACCACTTCACATTGGGTATCGTTGACGATGTAACAAATCTCTCTCTCCCTGCTGTAGAAGAAATGCCTCTCGGTGGTGCTTCTATTCAGGAGTGCAAATTCTTCGGTCTCGGTGCTGACGGTACCGTAGGTGCTAACAAGAACTCTGTAAAGATTATCGGTGACAATACAGACAAGCACTGTCAGGCTTATTTCTCATACGACTCAAAGAAGTCAGGCGGTTTCACATGTTCTCACCTCCGTTTTGGTGACGAGCCAATCCGCTCTACATATCAGATCACAACTCCTAACTTCGTAGCTTGTCACGTTCAGGCTTACCTGAACATGTACGACGTTACACGTGGTATCCGTGAGAATGGTTCATTCCTTCTCAACACTATCTTCGACGGCGAGGAACTCATCAACTTTATCCCTAATAAGGTAAAGCGCGTATTCGCACAGAAGAACATCAAGGTTTACTACATCAACGCTACAAAGATTGCTCAGGAGATTGGTCTTGGCAACCGTACCAACACTATCCTCCAGTCTGCATTCTTCCGTATCACTGAGGTTATCCCTGTAGATCTCGCTGTTGAGCAGATGAAGAAGTTCATCGTTAAGTCTTACGGTAAGAAGGGTCAGGACGTTGTTGACAAGAACTATGCTGCTGTTGACCGTGGTGGTGAATACAAGCAGTTGGCTGTAGATCCAGCATGGGCTAACCTCGCTGACGATCCAGTTAAGGAGGATAAAGCACCTGCATTCGTTAAGGAACTCGTTCGTCCTATCAACGCTCAGGCTGGTGACCTGCTCAAGGTTTCTGACTTCGTAAAGCACAACACCGTAGATGGCACATGGCAGAACGGTACCGCTGCTTATGAGAAGCGTGGCGTAGAGGCATTCGTTCCTGTTTGGAATGTAGAGAACTGTATCCAGTGTAACAAGTGTTCTTTCGTCTGCCCACACGCAGCTATCCGTCCATTCGTACTCACTGACGAAGAGAAGGCTGGCTATACAGGTGCTACTCAGGACATCAAGGCTCCTGCAGCACTCAAGGGTATGCACTTCGCTATCGCTCCATCACCACTCGACTGTCTTGGTTGCGGTAACTGTGCTGACGTTTGTCCAGGCAAGAAGGGCGAAAAGGCTCTCACTATGGTTCCTTACAACCCAGACGAAGAGAAGATGCAGACTCTCGCTAACGAATGGGAATACCTCGTTAAGGAAGTAAAGACCAAGCAGGATCTCGTTGACATCAAGCAGTCTCCAAAGAACTCCCAGTTCGCAACCCCACTCTTCGAGTTCTCTGGTGCATGCTCTGGTTGCGGTGAGACTCCTTATGTCAAGCTGATTTCACAGCTCTTCGGTGACCGTGAGATTATCGCCAATGCTACAGGATGTTCTTCTATCTACTCTGCTTCCATCCCTTCAACTCCATACACAACCAACGAAAAGGGTCAGGGTCCTGCATTCGACAACTCTTTGTTCGAGGATTTCTGTGAGTTCGGTCTTGGCATGGTTATCGGTAACAAGAAGATGAAGGAACGCATTGCTCTTCTCTTCAAGCAGGTTATTGAATCTGAAGAGGCTCCTGCTGAGTACAAGGCCGCTGCTGCAGAATGGATTGAGAAGCGTGAGGACGCAGAGGCGACAAAGCGTCTTGCTGAAATCCTGAAGCCATTCATCGCTGAAGGCGCTGCTAAGGGCTGTGAGGTTTGCAAGGAGCTCAAGACTCTTGACCACTACCTCATCAAGCGTTCACAGTGGATTATCGGTGGTGACGGTGCTTCTTACGATATCGGTTACGGTGGTCTCGACCACGTTCTCGCTTCTGGTGAGGACCTCAACATCTTCGTAATTGATACTGAGGTTTACTCTAACACTGGTGGTCAGGCTTCTAAGGCTACTCCTCTCGGCGCTATCGCTCAGTTCGCTGCTCAGGGTAAGCGCATCAAGAAGAAGGACCTTGGCATGATTGCTACTACATACGGTTACGTTTATGTAGCTCAGGTTGCTATGGGTGCTGACAATGCACAGTGTCTCAAGGCATTCCGCGAGGCTGAGGCTTATCATGGACCATCTCTCGTTATCGCTTACGCTCCATGTATCAACCACGGTCTTAAGATCAAGGGTGGCATGGGACGTTCACAGGAAGAGGAGCGTCGCGCAGTAGAGTGCGGTTACTGGCACCTCTGGCGCTTCAACCCAGAATTGGCTGAGAAGGGCGAAAATCCATTCTCTCTCGATTCTAAGGAGCCACAGTGGGATAAGTTCCAGGACTTCCTCATGGGTGAGGTTCGTTATCTTTCTGTCAAGAAGGCTTACCCAGCTGAGGCTGATGAGCTCTTCGCAGAGGCACAGAAGATGGCTAAGCGTCGCTACCAGTCTTACGTTCGTCAGACTAAGTTCGATTGGGCAGAGGAACTCTAATTTGAGTTAGAAAGCTTATAAGCTAAAAAATAAATGATAATCCTGTCATTTCTCTGGTTTAAAACACCGTGGAATGGCAGGATTTTTATATTATAATCTTTATTATCCCCAATCGGTCATTGTCAACGTGTTACAGTTTTGACCACAAATTATTCCACTCCTATTGACCGATTTGGGTTAAACGGTACTCTTTATGATAAAAAATATGGGTTTTCGACAATATAATCTGAAACTAACATGTCGATAACCCTGAATCGAGTAATTAGAACTACCCTACTTTTTTTTTGTTTAGTCACGACGGAAAATGTCACGTGTATAAACCTTACTTTCTACATCATCAAGACAAGTATCGTAACGATTGGCAATGATGGCATGCGACAATGACTTGAACTTGTCAAGGTCATTGACCACCTTACTGCCAAAGAATGTGGTACCATCTTCAAGTGTTGGCTCGTAGATGATGACTTCAGCCCCTTTTGCCTTAATGCGCTTCATAATTCCCTGAATGGCAGACTGACGGAAATTATCTGAGTTTGATTCCATTGTAAGGCGATACACTCCAATGGTACAACTGGAAGACTTCTTGGCATACTGTATATTACTTGAGTAGTCATACCAACCAGCTTTTCTAAGCACAGCATCAGCAATATAGTCTTTTCTGGTGGGGTTTGACTCCACAATGGCAGACATCATATTCTGTGGGACATCCTGATAATTAGCAAGGAGTTGCTTTGTGTCCTTTGGAAGGCAGTATCCACCATATCCGAAAGAAGGATTATTATAATGAGTTCCGATACGTGAATCAAGTCCTACACCTTCGATGATTGCTTCACTGTCCAGTCCTTTCATCTCAGCGTAAGTGTCGAGCTCGTTAAAATAACTAACACGCAAAGCGAGATAAGTGTTGGCAAAAAGCTTTACAGCTTCAGCTTCTTTTAATCCCATAAAAAGGGTTTCAACATTCTTCTTTATCGCACCTTTCTAAAGGAGCTTGGCAAATATCTCAGCAGACTCCTTCATGTGGTTGCCCTGAATTTTTAGTATAGCTTCGTCTTCTGCCTTCCATTCCTCTCCCATCATTTTCGGATATCCTACAATGATGCGAGATGGATAGAGATTATCATAAAGGGCTTTGCTCTCTCTGAGGAATTTTGGAGAGAAGAGCAGGCGGAATTCTCGACGCCTGCCGTCAGCCAATGGTGGCATTGAGGCTAATTTCTGTGCATATTTTACATAAAGTGAACGACAATAACCTACTGGTATAGTGGCTTTTATCACCATAGTAGCCTCTGGATTGACTTCCAGTACGAGATCGATTACCTCCTCTACATGACTGGTGTCGAAATAATTCTTGACAGGGTCATAATTCGTAGGTGCTGCAATTACCACAAAATCTGCATCTCTATAAGCTTCTCTACCATCAAGAGTAGCAATGAGATTCAATTGCTTTTCAGTAAGATATTTCTCTATGTATTCATCCTGAATTGGCGAAATATGATTATTTATCTTATCTACTTTTTCAGGTATCACATCCACTGCTGTCACATGATGGTGCTGCGCAAGAAGAGTTGCAATACTAAGTCCTACATAACCAGTTCCGGCTACTGCCACTTTTATTTCTTTATATTCACGCATATTGAGAGTTTATTATAGTTTACAAGGTTGTCCGTTGTTTATATAAAATATATCAGTTTTATTTACTGCATACAAAGGTACTGTTTTTTATATAATCATCTTTTTTTCACTAAAAAAGAGTAACTGAAAGTATGAAATCTTCTTTATGTCAGTTTTTTTTGTTACTTTTGCATTGCAATTCCAAATTACAACACATTTATATGCAAAAAGGCCAAACACTATTTTACATTCAGGCGATTCTTGCAGGTATCCTCATCGGACTGGGAGATATTGTCTATGTCGCAACTGAAAGTCACATTCTCGGTTCATTTCTGTTCTCACTTGGACTGCTCAGTATTCTTATCAAAGGTTATCCTTTATATACAGGAAGAATAGGCTATGTAGAAAGATTTAAAGATTTATGGAATCCGAGAAAGGGAATGCTCCCTATCATTCTGTTCAACTTTATTGGAATTGCCATCGTTTGCGCTCTTGCGAATGCGAGTCGACTTGACCTTTCGGCAGTAGATGCGATGGTTAATACGAAATGCTCACAAACATGGTACAGCGCCCTCTTCCTATCATGGGGATGCGGAGTGATGATGTATCTTGCCGTAAACGGTTGGAAGAAAAGTCAAAACCCTCTAACTGTCATCATGCCTATTATGTTCTTCATCCTCTGTGGGTTTGAACACTGCATTGCCAACTTTGGCTATTTCTGGATGTGGATAGCTGGCGACGGTTTTGCCCATGTGGCAGAAAGAGTTATGGAACTGCCTCTCGGATTCAGTATCAATCTGCTGATAATGATATTCGGAAATGCTATCGGAAGTCTCTGTTTCTCAAAGATTTGACCATACAATCTAAGACAAAGGGCAGGGCTTTCCACTATAATGTATTTACACACATATATTGACCAAGAAAAATAAACTATGATCAACTACGATTTGAGTAAAATAACCACAGTGATATTCGATGTCGATGGGGTTTTAAGTGATAACACAATACCTATGGACAGCAATGGAAATCCTATCCGCACAATGAATATCAAAGACGGTTATGCAATACAATTAGCTGCAAAGCAAGGCATTCGTCTCGCTATCCTGACAGGAGGCAAGGACGACTCCATCGTGTATCGTTACTCTAAGCTCGGCATGAAAGACATCTTCATGGGCGCGGCAGTAAAGGTTTCCATCTATGAAGATTACTGTAAGAAAAACGGACTTACAGACGAGGAGATAATATATGTGGGCGATGATATTCCGGATTATGAGATAATGTCACGAGTAGGTTGCTCTTGTTGTCCGTCTGATGCTTGCAGTGACATCAAAGATATATCCACTTATGTCAGTCCAAATCCAGGAGGCAACGGATGTGTCAGAGATATACTGGAGCAGGTGCTACGAGCAAAAGGCTTGTGGCTCAGTTCTGCAAAGGCATTTGGATGGTAGATCTTAATGCCTAATTCATTATTCTTAATTCACGAAATTATAATTATTGGTTTATAATCTATAATGAAACTAATATTGGCAAGCAATTCTCCAAGAAGACGAGAACTTCTGGGAGGTCTTGATATTCCATACGAAGTACACGTAATCAAAGGCATTGATGAGAGTTATCCAAACTCTTTGCCAGTCAATGAAGTTGCAGGGTTTATCGCCCAGAAGAAAGCAGTCCCTTATAAAGAATGGTTTGCCGATGCCCAATATGTACCATCCGACATTAAGATGACAGACAACACAGTCATTGTAACTGCTGATACTGTAGTTGCGGTTGACGATGAAATACTCGGAAAGCCCGTATCTCGAGATGATGCTCACAGGATGTTGCGCTTAATAAGCGGAAGAACTCATCAGGTGTTTACTGGAGTTTGCCTCTTGTCTGCCAAGTATGAAAAGTCGTTTTCTGTTTGTACAGATGTCACATTCAGAGAACTGACTGACGAAGAAATCTATTATTATATAGACCACTACAAACCTTTTGACAAAGCAGGAGCTTACGGCATTCAGGAATGGATTGGGTATATAGGAGTTACGCGATTGGAAGGTAGTTACTTCAATGTGATGGGGCTTCCAGTCCAAAGGATTAATGACGAGCTCCATATGATGGCACAGCTTTTGTAAGTAAACTCGTATATGACATACAAATATACAGAACAATTATCATCGCTATTGAGTCGGACAAAGCAATATGCCTCTCAGATGCATAGCCATACCATACGCCCTGAGCATCTTCTTCTTGCTATGATAAAGGACAAATTTGATTTTCCACATCAGGCAATGAGAAAACTCAATGTGAATGAGCAAGCTATCGCTGACCAACTCATTGATACAATCCAGAATATCTATAATAGGCAAGAGGACAACTCCTCTTCACAGGATAATGACCTATTAGACTTCAACGATCAGGCTAACACCATATTGCGACTTGCCAATCTTGAAGCCAGAATGAGTCATGACCACAATGTGGATGTAAAACACGTCCTCTTGGCGATGCTCCACGACGGTATCAACAGCATTGCTAAAGAGATTATGGAGGAAAACAACATGAATTATGATGATGTACTGAACTTCAGCGAGCAATATGTTCCAGCTGAAAAGGACAAACCTGTCACTGACGGACTCGATTTGACCGAGGACGACAGCGAAGAGGAACAGTCTAAAACTAATAATAAAAGCACTCAGACTACAGATAAAACTAACGCTCACGGAAACAAGAACGTAAGGAAGACTCCTATTCTGGATAATTTTTCCATAGACTTGACGCAATCTGCCACAGAAGGAAAACTCGATCCTTGCGTAGGTAGAGAAAAGGAAATTCAGCGTATTACCGAAATACTGTGCCGTAGAAAGAAGAATAATCCGATTCTTATCGGTGAGCCAGGCGTAGGTAAAAGTGCCATTGTAGAAGGACTTGCCCAGTTGCTGAGCGAGAATAAGGTCTCACCTATTTTATATAATAAGAGACTTGTCTCTCTCGATCTTGCTGGCATGGTGGCAGGCACAAAATACCGCGGACAGTTTGAGGAACGCATCAAAGCTCTCGTGAAGGAACTTGAAGAGAACCCAAATGTCATTATATTCATCGATGAAATACATACTATCATTGGTGCAGGTGGAGGTGCAGGTTCGATGGATGCCGCAAATATGCTGAAACCTGCCCTTGCAAGAGGAAAGGTACAGTGTATCGGTGCCACCACTCTTGAAGAGTATTCCAAGTCAATAGAAAAGGACGGAGCTCTCGAAAGACGTTTCCAGAAAATCATTGTCCAGCCTTCTACTTCTGAAGAAACCTTGCAAATCTTGCAAAATCTCAAGAAACGTTACGAGGAGCATCATCATGTCCGTTACACAGACGAGGCTCTGGAAGCTTGTGTCAAACTGACAGAAAGATATGTCACAGACCGTGCTTTTCCAGATAAGGCTATCGATGCCTTAGACGAAGTAGGCGCTCGTATGCACTTGAAATTTACAGACATACCGCAGGAAATCATTGACATTGAAAAGGAAATCACAAAAGCAAAGGAAAAGAAGATTGAGTCAGTTAAGAATCAAAACTTTGAACTTGCTGCCCAATATCGTGATCATCAGAGCGAATTGGAAAACCAACTGGATAAATCTAAGGCGGAATTGCAATCAAAAGCCTCACCTGAACCTAAGGAAATATCTGCCGACGACGTTGCTGATGTTGTATCGATGATGACTAATATTCCCGTGCAAAGGATGGCTGAGAGCGATATGGAGCGTCTTCGCAGCATGGACAAAGTGCTGAAGAATGCAGTAATAGCGCAGGATTCTGCCATTGATAAGATGGTGAAATCCATCAGAAGAAACCGCATAGGACTTCGCGACCCTAATCATCCGATTGGCGTATTCATGTTTCTTGGACCCACCGGTGTAGGAAAGACTTTCCTTGCGAAAAAGCTTGCTGAGCATATGTTTGGCTCTGCTGATGCTCTTATTCGTATTGATATGAGTGAATATACCGAAGCGTTCAATACATCCAGACTTGTAGGAGCTCCTCCTGGATATGTGGGTTATGAAGAAGGTGGTCAGCTGACAGAACAAGTAAGACGCAAGCCTTACAGCATTGTGTTGCTCGATGAAATAGAAAAAGCACACGGAAACGTATTCAATATGCTCCTGCAAGTACTTGATGAAGGTCGACTGACTGATGGAAACGGTAGATTGGTAGATTTCCGCAATACTGTCATTATCATGACTTCCAATGCAGGAACCCGCCAACTGAAGGAGTTCGCACATGGAGTCGGCTTTACTGCTGGCAACGGACTTTCCGTCAATATGAATGAAAAGGATAAAGAATATGCTCGCTCCATTATTCAGAAAAGTCTAAGTAAGCAGTTCGCACCAGAATTTCTTAATAGACTTGATGAAATAATCACTTTCAACCAACTTGATCTCAATGCTATAAGAAAAATTATCGACATTGAATTAGCAGGACTCGAGAAACGAATGAAGACACTTGGTTATTCAATCCATGTGGAAGATGACGCCAAAGACTTCGTCGCAGAAAAGGGATATGATGTACAGTTTGGCGCACGACCTCTAAAACGTGCGATACAGACATACATAGAAGACTCTGTATGCGAAAAGATACTCAGTGAAGAAATCCATGAAGGCGATGAAATCACCATTACAAAGGAAGAACTTTTGAAAAGTAATTGAAGTAAAGGACAATTGGACGCTATTAGTATGATAAAACAAAAAACTGTCAAATAATAAGACGAAACCTGACAGCGTATAGGATTGATAAGATTTGGCAGATATTATTCTGATTTTTCAGTACTAATAGGCAGAAATATTCACAACAGACAAAAACAAACAAAGATAATAATAGAAAAACATATCCTGTTTGTTTTTGTCTGTTGTTTTAGTGAATCATTATGTAAAATAGTCTCAAATATTTTCCTAACAGAAATGTCAAAATATGAAATACTCATGTTATATATTCGACCTTGACGGTACGTTGCTTTATACATTGGAAGATCTTGCTAATAGTGTAAACTATGCAATGGAGCAAAACCACTACCCTATTCATACTCTTGAAGAAGTGCGCAATATGGTAGGTAATGGAGTAAAGGTATTGATAGAAAGGGCTGTTCCTTCTGGCACGTCAGAGGATGATACCCTTCGCACGCTATCCATCTTCCAGAAACATTATCTTATTAATAATGAGGACACAACTAAACCATATGACGGAATTATCGATATGCTTAAAGCTTTGAAAAAAGCTCGGAAGAAAGTGGCTGTAGTGAGCAATAAATTCGACAAAGCAACTAAAGCATTGTGTGAAAAATATTTTCCTGGACTAATAGATATTGCCGTAGGCGAGAATGAGGCCGCTGGAATAAGAAAGAAGCCTTATCCTGATATGGTAGTGGAAGTAATGAGAAAACTGAATGTCTCACCAGAAGAGTCTGTCTATATAGGAGATAGTGAGGTGGACATTGATACAGCCCACAATTCTTCCTTACCTTGTATCACTGTGTTATGGGGATTTAGAGAGAAGGAGTTTCTTACAGAAAAAGGAGCTACTTGCTTTGTTTCTTCCCCATTAGAGATAAGCGATATAAGATAGTTGCCTAACCAAATAACAACCATCATATACGAGAAAAGGCAGGAGATAAAATCTCTTGCCTTTTATGTTTGTTTGGAATAAGTTTTGAATAAGTTATTATGCTTCAGCAGAAGGTATTACAGATACCACGCTCTTGTTGAACTTTCCTTTGTGGAAGTTTACAGTTCCATCAATGAGAGCATAGAGTGTGTCGTCCTTACCCTGAGCAACGCCAGCACCTGCGAAGTGCTTGTTGCCACGCTGACGAACGATGATATTGCCAGCAATAACTGACTGACCACCGAAGATCTTAACACCAAGTCGCTGAGAAGCGGATTCACGGCCGTTCTTAGAACTACCTACACCTTTTTTGTGTGCCATTTCTTACGTTCCTCCTGATTTAAGCTACTACTGATTTGATTACTACCTGTGTGAACTGTGCACGATGACCGTTGCGCTTGCGCTCGTCCTTACGACGCTTCATCTTGAAGACAATCACCTTGTCACCCTTTACGAGTGGCTGAACAACTTCACATACTACTTTTGCGCCCTCTACTGTTGGAGCGCCTACTGTGATAGCACCCTCGTTATCAACGAGAAGTACCTTCTCAAACTCAACGGTCTGACCTTCCTGTGCTTCCTTAATGTGGTGCACGAAGAGTTTCTTGCCTTCTTCAGCCTTGAACTGCTGGCCGTTGATTTCTACAATTGCGTACATTTACTTTTATTATTGTAAAATGGTTACTTCCGCCAGGCGAATGACACCGCGCCATTACTTTTTCGAGCCCGAACGGACTAAATCGGATGCAAAATTACAAAAAATCTCTCAAATAGAGATACTTACCATCTATCATTTATTAGATATTTAATTTTGTTTAACATTATAGGCGGTAAGTTTCCTTTATTTTATAATAATACTGGAGTTTTCACGCAAATGAAGACTCCAGCATTTATATTATTGCAAAGCAGAATTTCCTCTGCATTTGCATCTTTTCTTACATATAATAGAGGCGTTAGCTTATCCTTTTACGTCCACCTTTATCTTGAGTTCGTCCAGCTGCTTAGCGTCAAGATAACCAGGAGCATCAAGCATCACGTCGCGACCTGAATTGTTCTTAGGGAATGCGATACAGTCACGGATAGAATCGAGACCAGCAAAGAGGCTTACGAAACGGTCGAGACCATAAGCAAGACCACCGTGAGGAGGCGCACCATACTTGAACGCATTCATGAGGAAGCCAAACTTCGTCTGTGCCTGCTCTGGTGTAAAGCCGAGAATCTCGAAAATCTTCTGCTGTAATTTGGCATCATGAATACGGATAGAACCGCCACCTACTTCGACGCCATTGATTACCATATCGTATGCATTTGCGCGAACGCTTGCAGGATCTGTGTCAAGCAAAGGAATATCTTCTGGTTTTGGAGATGTAAATGGATGGTGCATAGCCATAAGACGATTTTCTTCATCGCTCCATTCATACATAGGGAAGTCGATAACCCAGAGGCAAGAGAAATTGAATTTATCACGGAGTCCCATGCGTGTTCCCATTTCGAGACGAAGCTCACAGAGCTGCTTACGCACCTTCATGGCATCATCACCTGAAAGGATAAGGATAAGGTCACCTACCTTAGCATTCATCTTTTCCTTGAGTGCTTGCAGGGTTTCCTGTGTATAGAACTTATCTACGCTTGACTTTACTGTACCGTCTTCCTGTACTCGTGCATATACCAATCCCTTGGCACCTACCTGAGGACGTTTTACAAAATCTGTGAGTTGATCGATTTGTTTACGTGTCAGCACAGCCTGTCCCTCACAGCAAATACCGCCAATATATGCAGCACCGTCAAACACCTGGAAACCTTCAGGGAAAATACTCTCTACGATTTCTTTTGAAGCATTGTCCTTCTGAGTAGTCTTTAGCTCTACGAACTTCATTCCAAAGCGTGTATCTGGCTTGTCTGAACCGTAGTATTTCATAGCATCAGCCCATGTCATACGAGGCAACTGCGGAATATCAACATTGAGAATAGTCTTGAAAAGATGGCGGCTCATACCCTCAAACATCTGAAGAATATCCTCTTGCTCTACGAAAGACATCTCACAGTCAATCTGTGTAAACTCTGGCTGACGGTCAGCACGAAGGTCCTCATCACGGAAACATTTACAGATCTGGAAATAGCGGTCGATACCAGCAACCATAGAAAGCTGCTTAAGAGTCTGTGGAGACTGAGGAAGAGCATAGAACTGACCAGGATTCATGCGTGAAGGCACAACGAAGTCGCGAGCTCCTTCTGGTGTTGAATTGACGAGAATAGGTGTTTCAATCTCAAGAAAACCTTGCTGATCGAGATAACGGCGCACTTCAAAAGCAAACTTATGACGCAGTTCCAGATTCTTACGCACGATAGGACGACGCAGATCGAGGTAACGATATTTCATGCGAAGGTCATCACCTCCATCGCTCTCATCCTCAATAGTGAATGGAGGAACTTCAGAAGCATTAAGGATATTGAGCTCGCTGACGAGTATCTCTATATCACCAGTCGGGATACTCTTGTTTTTGGAATAACGCTCAGCTACTACGCCCTTTGCCTGAATGCAGTATTCACGACCGAGCTTGCCAGCCATCTGGCGAAGTTCTTCAGATGCGTCCTCGTTGAATGCCAACTGGGTAATACCATATCTGTCACGAAGATCAACGAAGGTAAGAGCGCCAAGATTGTGGATGCTCTGTACCCATCCGGCGAGAGTGACCTTCTCGCCTACATTTTCAATGCGGAGTTCACCGCAGGTATTTGTTCTGTACATATTATATTATTATGACTGTTTGTATTCTTACTCTATCATTTCTGACAAGACGCCAATATCTTATATTGTTCCAACTGGTCCAGAACCATTTGCACATCAGCTTTGCATGTAGCCTCGTCAACATCGTAATCCGCCATTACAGCATCAACGATATCCTCTATTCCATTGACGCCTTTCTCAAGCACTCTCCAAATCAGGAGTGAAGTCTCATTAAGAGCAATGACATGAGAGAAATCAATATTGTGTTCTCCCATAGCTACAACGATGTTTTCTCCACATACGTTTCTCACTTCAAAGCCAGAATTTAATTTCAGCATATATTTTATCGACTTTAATTCAAAATTCAGTTTCAAATGTTACGCTTATTTCTATAGTAGTCTATTGCGCAATTTCAATGGCAATCGGCTCCAAACAGCAAGCAACCAGCGTCTTACAGGAGTTAGTTTACGCCATACTTTAGAATAGATTCGAAAGTATGTTCCATCCACGAAGTCCTTTTTATTGCTATTTTTTCGTATAAAAGCCCTTACTATCAGTTTCACATTCTCCAGAGGAATGATAGGGTCTGGGGTAATATTACCATCACCAAGCATTTGTACTCGCCTGTCATCCACGTATATAATACGGTGTAAAGCATAAGAGCCTGGCCTTATTTCCGCCAACACCACATCACCAATCTGAAGTTTACGATTTATCTTTACGAGTATAGCTTTGTCCCTTCTGTCTTCCAGAAATGGTCTCATGCTGTATCCACGAAGCGGTATAGTCACTTCATGTCCGGCATTAGCCAATTCTATTACGTGAGGCAGGAATTCCGCATTGCTCAAGATTTTGACTCTTACGTTCTTTCTTTCGTCCATCATATCAGTTATATTCCTTTCTTCATACCTGCCGACGCAACAATCGCCGAGTCTTTATCAGGCAGACAATGGAGAGCATATACAGGAATGCGCTCCAGCACTTTCGAGACAGTATCGCCATTGGCGCGATATACGCGTTCATCCCATTTCATTGTGGAACATGCGGGAAGAAGCGTTACAAAAGCCCTTATAGGTTTTAATCTCTCAAGGAAATTACTGTTATCACGATGTATTAAAGCCATTGCTCCAAGTGGCGCTTTCACATTACGGTAACACGGCGTCTTTCCACTCCAAGGAGAACCGTAGATATAGACATCATCATCCTTTATACGTATTACAGGATTGTCGTCATTCATAAGGTCACAATCGGGAATATAGCGTAGCCAATTACTTACCTGAGTACTTTTGCCAGTTCCGCTCTTTGCCGTGAAAGCATAGCCTTTTCCTTCATGTCTTACCAATGAAGCATGGACAAGGACTGTATCAAGCGATGCTGTGGCAAAAGCGAAGCAGAGCATTACCAAGGAATTAAGGGCAAAATTACGGCGCACATTGTCACCTCTTAGCGCACAGCGACATTGACGAAAATCTTCATTTGCGATTAGCAATGCACACTGAAAACCTGTAACATCACCTATTACGAATTGATATCCGTTTGGTTTATCATCATGAGTTTTCAGGCGAAACACCTTAATAATTCCGTTTCCCGTATCCACATCACGTATCAGTCGTCTCTCTCCCTTGCTTACAGACTTCAAACTATCATCGACAGTGATATCTATAAGAGGTGCATGAGAGTCTTCTTCGACCCTAAACGGTGCAAAAGAAGGAAGCAGAGAGTCATTCTGGTACGAATCCTTGAACGTCAGGCGCAATCTATGTTCGGCTATTTCGTAAAGCATAGCAGACTACTCTTCCTCGCTTTCCTGGACAGGAGTGAATGCAAATTCCTCTTTAGTGATGTATTTCACCACGTATCCATCTTTTATAAAGCGTTCCTTGATCTTGAGATAACGCTTTTCGGCTTTCTTCTTCTTCAGATTATATGATACGAGCGTTGTCATTCGTCCATCTCCGGTTTTGCTGATATACTCAGAGAGCTGATTGGAATATTCGCGACGATCTACGAGAAATTTTGTCTTTTTCTCTACAGTAACCTTACCAATCTCCTGCATATCGGTCATATAGACCACAGAGTCAGATACTGAGATTGCGACACCAAAAATGCTGATGTCTGTTTTTATCTTTGCTTTTTCTGCAAAAGCACCACATACGATGCTAAGGAATAAAGCCAGTATTGTAAGTTTTTTGTTCATAATCTTATTTAGGGTTGTCGTTTTGTGGACTGATGATTGGACTTTCTGTCAGAACGAATCAATGATGTTCCTTCAGAGGTTTGCGGAGCTTTCGCTCTGCCTTATGCCTTATTTGACGAACGCGTTCACGCTTGAGATTCATTCGCTCGCCAATCTCTGACATGGTAATAGCATCACAACCAAGACCATAGTAGAGTTTTATCACTTCCTGTTCGCGCTCATTCAGTATGCTTAATCCTTGCGAAAGTCCATAACCGAATGAAGACAGATAAGCTTCTTCATGAGCATTTCGACCATCATGGTCACGCATACGGTCGGCATAAGTGGTCAGTCCGCCAGGCTTGCAAGGGGTATCTATGGAAACTTCTGCGACAGCATCTGTGCTTACTGCCCCACTCTGCTGCGCAATTGCACGCTCCATTGCCTTGCGAATATCCCAGACTGCGTATTGCACGAAACGTACTCCCTTGCCAGGATTCCATTTCTGAGCCGCCATCATCATGGCTATATTTCCTTCGCTGACGAGGTCGTCAAGGGAAAGTCCGCGATTCTGGTACTGACGTGCCACATATACCACAAAACCAATGTTTGCAGTTATCAGTCTTTCCAAAGCTTTTGAGTCGCCATCAGCTATTTGCTTGCCAAGTTCTTTCTCCTCCTGCTCTGTGAGTCTGCTTGAAAGTTTGTCGGTTATCGGTTCGTTCTTTTCCTTCATTTTACCTTGTTGTTTTTTCGGAATCATGTATTATGAACCCAATTCCAAGTGCAAATTTAATACTTTTTCGTGAAAAAGCATAAATCTTCGTACTAAAAAAATGAAAAACAGATAGTTTTTGTTTGCCATATTTGAAAAACTTAGTAATTTTGCAAATTGAATATAGTGTATAATCATATATAAACAGCCTGAAATGGTTTTCTTTTCAAGTAATTCGGACCACTACATAATAAAAATAATCATAACAAACTAACAACTAACTATCAATGAAAAAAAATCTACTTTTCATCCTCGCTCTCGCATTACCGCTGTTAGCTTTTGCGGGAAAGAAGGCTACATTCAAGATGCCAGACGTGGCTCTTCCTGTAATTCCAAACAATGTTGTCACTCTGACTGATTTCGGAGCAAAAGGTGACGGAACAACTCTTTGCACTGATGCTTTTACGAAAGCAATGAAAAAACTTTCCTCTATGGGCGGAGGAAAACTGGAAGTGCCTGCAGGTATATGGTTTACAGGTCCAATACAGTTTGAGAGCAACATCGAGCTTCACACTGCAGTCGGTGCATTGATAGTATTCACTGACGATTACGATGCTTATCCTATGATTGAAACAATGTTTGAAGGCAATACCGCAAAGCGCAGAATGTCACCTCTTTATGCATACAATAAAGAAAATATTGCCATCACCGGACACGGAACCTTCGACGGCAACGGACAAGCTTGGCGCCCTGTCAAGAAACTTAAGTTGACAGATGCTCAATGGTCTGTATTGACTAAGAGTGGCGGTTCCGTAGAAAAGAATGTATGGTATCCTGAGATTAAGGAGCGCGCATTCAATCGCCCTGTATTGCTCGACTTCATGTACTGCAAGAAGATCCTTCTCAAGAATGTCACATTCAGCAATTCCCCTGCATGGAATGTCCACCCTTGCATCTGCGAGGACGTGACAATAGAAGGAGTCAATATCAAGAACCCATGGTTTGCGCAGAATGGCGACGGTCTCGACCTCGAATCATGCAAGCGTGCCAAGATTATCAATACTACATTCGATGTGGGCGATGACGCCATCTGCATCAAGTCGGGCAAAGATGCTGAGGGGCGCCGTATAGGCAAGCCTTGTGAGGATGTATTCATAAGCGGATGCACTGTGCTGCATGGTCATGGGGGATTCGTTATCGGCTCTGAAATGTCTGGCGGAGCAAGGAATATCCGCATCACCAACTGCGTCTTTAATGGCACAGATACCGGCATCCGATTCAAATCCACTCGCGGACGTGGCGGACTCGTGGAGAATATCTTTCTGGACAATATCCGTATGCGCGACATTGTCAATGAAGCATTCACCTTCAGTCTCTATTATGCCAACAAGCCTGTAGGCGGCAAGGCTGACAAGGACACTTCTGCTGAGGATGCCATTCCTCCTGTCACAGAAGAGACTCCTTGCTTCCGCAATATTTTCCTTGACAATATCATTTGCCACGGTGCTCAGAGAGCTATCTATTTCAACGGTTTGCCAGAGATGCCAATAAATAATGTAGTGATGAAAAATTCGCTCTTTATGGCTGAGACTGGCGCAGACATCAATTATGCTAAAGATATCACGTTTGAGAATGTCCATATTTCCGTTACTAAAGGTGAGGTTCTTACAAAGTCTTCTGCTGAAGTAAAAATAAAGTAACTCTGCCATAATGTTCATCTCCGTCTCGGATAACCAAAGAAACTAAAAACAAAATAATACGAAAGATAAATAATGAAAAAGATTCTTACACTTCTCCTTATTCTGTTTACCATCACCACCACCCTATTCGCTGCTAAAGCCAAGCGTGGATGGATGCAAGTAAAGCAAAGCGACGGTTCGTATCTTTGGATACAGGGATATGGAGATGAACATTTACATTGGTACACCACTAAGGATGGCGTACTGCTCTGCCACATAGGAATGGATTATTATGTGGCCAAAACTGAAGCTCAAGGCATTCTTACATCTACTGGAGTCCTCGCTCATGAACCAGAAGGCAGATCTGCTAAGGAGATGGCTCTCATCGCTTGTCAGAACAGCGAACTTTTCTTTAATGCAATCGTCAGCAATATCACGAGATCAAAGATGGACGAACTCATCGATGATAAGTCTGGCTATTTTCCTCACAAAGGCTCTCCTAAGGTGCTCGTCATACTTGCAGATTTCAGCGACCAGCGTTTCCTCTACAACGATCAGGACACAAAGGAAATATTCAATGCCTACCTGAACGCAGACGGAAGACCGCAGGCTGAATGCGACAATAAAACTCGTAAAAACTATGGCGTCAGTGCCAATTATGGTTCTGTAAAGCAATATTTCAAGGATATGAGTTATGGAGCTTACACTCCTCAATTTGACGTTTACGGCCCTGTGCATCTGTCCCAGAATATGGCATATTACGGAAACAACGGAAACAACAGAATGCATCTTTTCATTCCTGACGTTTGCGACAAGGCATATAAAGAATTAGGAGTGGACTTCTCAGAATATGACTCTGATGGCGACAATAAAGTTGACCTTGTATATGTCATCTTTGCTGGATATTCCGGTTCCATCTCAGGCACTTCTGACGATTGCATCTGGCCTAAGACTGGCACACAGTATGCAGGGCCATACAATAATGACGTTACTGTAAACAGGTACAGCGTCGTAAATGAACTTAACGGCAATCCTCAAGCTACAGAGAAATATGGTTACATGATAAATGGCATCGGACTCTTCTGTCATGAGTTTTCTCACGCTATGGGTCTTCCAGATTTCTATTCCACAAATTCTGCTACACAGACAGACAATCAGGGAATGGAAGACTGGTCACTCCTCGATGGCGGTGAATACGTGCACAATGGTTACTACCCTACTGCCTACACTGCTTGGGAAAGAGAAGCAATGGGATGGATGGAGATAGAGACTCTTACAGAGAAAGGAACATATCGCATCAATTCCCTTACGCAAGGCATCGACGACACTTCCAAGGAATACATCAAAGGCAATGCTTACCGCATCTACAACGAGCAGGATCCTAACCGCAATGAATATTATATTATTGAGAATATCCAGCGTGAAGGCTGGAACTATGCCCTCGGTGTAAATTATCGCCGTCCGCACGGCATGATGATTACCCACGTGGATTTTGACAAGACACGCTTCTCACTCTCTACTTTCTCTGGAAACTCCGTCAACTCTACAAAAGGTCACCCACGCATGACTATACTTCCTGCTGACGGCCGTCTGCTATCTTCTTACTCTGACAAGAATAATTATGCCAACAACATGGAATGCCATCTCTACCCAGGAAAGTGCAATGTGGATTACTTCGACTACAAGCTCCCTGCACGCACACTCACCACTACTGAAGGTCATGACACCATCGTAACGGCATACCCTAATCCTATCGTGTATATTGGCAGTGCAGATATCATGGCAAGCACGAAGCCTATCAAGAACATCAAGGAAAAAGAACGCATAATTTATTTCGATTTCATAGAGCCAGGCATCACTTTGGGAATAGATTCTTCATGTGTTATTGAATGTAAGGACAAAGACGCTCGCATCTTCTCGCTTGATGGAAGATACCTTGGCACTGACCTCAATCGTCTTCCTAAAGGCATCTATATACGCAATGGAAGGAAGATTTCAAAGTAGCCATTCCGCGCTATAAGGCGGGGCAATGAAATTACGCCACTATCGAACATTCATCTGCTGGCAGTATAGCCGTGCGCACGCAAAAAGCACGCCTATACTGCCAGCAATCCGTATAAAGCCCCATCAAGCCCGGTCGAATCCCGTCAAGCCCCGACAACCCCCTCCCCCATTACAGACACGATTCGGAACCGCCCTTGGTTCCGCACCCACCTACACGAAAAAAGCCTTGGAATTTCTTCCAAGGCTTTTCTAAGGGTGGGCGGTCGGGTTCGAACCGACGACATTCAGAACCACAATCTGAC
>SAMEA104315432__coassemble_91_pt1 | contig 56606 bp, 47 predicted proteins | sample SAMEA104315432__metabat2_low_PE_031 | metagenome-assembled genome bin SAMEA104315432 (sample SAMEA104315432) | gut metagenome | biome: Monkey gut; feature: monkey-associated habitat; material: faeces | place: China | collected 2013
GATATTTTGGTTAGCATCCCGGCCTCTCCATCCACGGACAATATCGGTAGAGCCAAAAAAACATATATTTATATCCTTAATTTATGAGAGTAATTATAGAACCTGATTATGACAAGATGTCCATTTGGGCAGCCAATTATGTAGCCAAGTGCATCAAAGATGCTAATCCTACTCCTGAGAAGCCATTCAAATTAGGATGCCCTACAGGCTCTTCTCCACTTGGACTCTACAGAGAACTCATCAAGAAATACGAGGCTGGAGAGGTCTCTTTCCAGAATGTGATAACCTTCAATATGGATGAATACGTGAACCTTCCAGAGGATCATCCTGAGTCATACCATTCATTCATGTGGAAGAATTTCTTCTCACATATTGACATCAAACCAGAAAACGTGCACATCCTCAACGGCAATGCAAAGGATCTTGTGGCTGAATGTGAGGCTTACGAAGCAAAGATAGAAGCAGTGGGAGGCATTGACCTCTTCATGGGTGGCGTTGGTCCTGACGGACATCTTGCATTCAATGAGCCTGGCTCTTCGCTCAGTTCCAAGACACGCATCAAGACTCTCACGACAGACACTATTATAGCCAACAGTCGCTTCTTTGACGGTGACCTCTCTAAGGTACCTTCCCAGGCGCTTACTGTGGGTATTGGCACTGTGATGGCTGCCAAGGAAGTGCTGCTCGTGTGCAACGGTCATCATAAGTCCCGTGCCTTGAAGCATATCGTGGACGGCTCAGTTTCTCATAAATGGACTGCTTCTATGCTTCAGATGCACCCTCACTGCATCGTGGTCTGCGATGAGCATGCTTGCGACGAACTGACAGTAGGAACCTACAAGTACTATCTCGACAAGGAGAGAGGAAACTTGTAATAAGGCCCCCTCTCTTCCCCCTGTCGGGGGAGGTCAGATACGTTTTCTTCTTTAGTGAAAAGTGAAGAATGAAAAGTGAAAAATCGCGCTGACGCAATTCTTAAATGAAGAATGTAGAATGAAGAATGAAGAATGAGAGTTAGTCTTGTTCTCTTGAGTATGGCTCTATGAGAAACCTCAAAGCGAAGAACGTAATCTGAATTCTTCATTCTTCATTCATCATTCTTCATTTTCCACTGAGGGGGATAAGAGGGGGCCTTTTCTTATTTCAGATTATGGCGAATCTTGCTAAGATACGCTTTCATGCCCTCAGAGTCCTTATTGTCGATGATTTCGAGCAATTCTTTTAGTTCGGTACGAATTTCCGACACCTGATCATGCGTATAAGGATTGAAGAGGATTTCCTGAAGGAGATAATCATCCTCATTGAGCACACCCTTGGCGATGCGCATGTGGCGCTTGAATGTGGTGCCAGGAGCATCCTGATGCTTCATCACAGCCGCAAAGACGAAAGTGGAAACAAAAGGAATGCTGAGCGAATAAGCCACAGTGCGGTCGTGCTCATCGAATGTGTATTCGTAGATATTCAGTCCGAGCTTGCTGTAAAGGTCACGGAAGAAGCATCGTCCCATGTAGTCTCCCTCACTGATAATGATGGCATTTTCCTCTGAGAGCTGGTTGAGATTGGCAAAGGTAGGTCCAAACATTGGGTGGGTGGAGACGTAGTGGCGTCTTGTCTGTTCGTAGAATTCCTTGAGATTGGTCTTCACAGAAGAGATGTCACTAAGGATGCAGTTTTCTGGAAGAAAAGGTATTACCTCCTGAAAAGCAGGAATAGTGTATTTCACCGTTACGGCATTGATGACCAGTTCGGGACCAAACTCACGTATTTCCTCCAATTCGGTGAATCGAAGGCAGTTGTATGTATAACGCAGACGTTGTGGATTTTTCTCATATACAGCCACTTCGTGTTCGAATGACAGAGTGTCGATAAAGAAAGAGCCCATCTTTCCTGCGCCGAGAATCAATATTTTCATTTTGATATTCTGGAGTTTTTTTATGAGTAGATGGTCAGAATTATTATTATGACCACCTACTCACCTACTTATTGATTGACTATTTTCAATTGCTGACGCACAGACTCCTCATGGATGTGCTCAAATATTTGCTTTACAAACTCAGGACTCATGCCGCAGAGGGCACCCTGAGCGCCACGCTTGTCGAGGATTTCATTGTAACGTCCGGTCTGGAGGACAGTAAGGTTATGGTCTTTCTTATACTGTCCGATTTCACGGCATACACGCATTCGCTTGGAGAGGATTTCCATCAGACTGTTGTCTATATGGTCTATCTGCTTACGCAGTACTTTAATATCTTCAGTAGTGTTCACTTCATTACGTACTGTAAGGATTGAAAGAATATAGTCGAGTACATCAGGAGTCACCTGCTGCTTGGCATCGCTCCAAGCCTTGTCAGGGTCGCAGTGGCTTTCCACCATCAAGCCGTCAAAGCCGAGGTCCATCGCCTGCTGGCAAAGAGGAGCCACGAGTTCGCGCTTTCCGCCCATGTGGGATGGGTCACAGCAAATAGGAAGGTCTGGAATGCGGCGACGAAGTTCGATAGGAATCTGCCACATTGGGAGGTTACGATAGATAGTCTTGTCGTAAGAAGAGAAGCCACGGTGTATAGCTCCGATTTTCTTCACTCCAGAAGCATTGAGACGCTCCATCGCTCCAATCCAGAGCTCAAGGTCAGGATTGACAGGATTCTTGACGAGAACAGGAATGTCAATGCCTTTGAGAGCGTCAGCAAGGGATTGCATCGCAAATGGATTGGCAGAAGTACGGGCACCAATCCACAGTACGTCCATATTGTATTTCATTGCCAGTTCGACGTGCTCGGGTGTTGCTACCTCTGTGCCCATTAGCATTTTGGTCTCCTTGCGTGCCTGGTCCATCCACTGAAGTGCAGGTTCACCGTGACCCTCGAAACCACCTGGCTTCGTTCTTGGCTTCCATACTCCAGCACGGAAGATGTGGCATCCTTTTTCTGCAAGCTGCGTTGCGGTGGTCATTACTTGCTCTTCAGTCTCGGCGGAACATGGTCCGGCGATGACGAATGGGCGCTTGTTGTCACTTGGAAGACTGAGTGGTGATAAATCTAACTCCATAGTTGTCGGTATTTTGTTGTTTTTGTTATCTTGTTGTTTTGTACTTTATTGTTAGGGTGTTTCATCTCTTCACCCGAAACGACAAAGACATTGTATTTCTCTTACTCGAAGACGCTCTTGATTCTATTCAGAGCTTCCTCTATCTTTTCCTCCTTTGCACAGAGGGAGATACGAATGTATCGCTCGCCGTTGGATCCGAAAATGAAGCCTGGCGTGATAAATACTCTTGCCTCATTGAGCACTTTCTCTGTCAGTTCCTCACAGGAAGAGTAAGAGTCAGGTATTCTTCCCCAGAGGAACATTCCCACCTGCTGAGGGTCGAATGTGCAGCCGAGCACGTGCATTATCTTCTCTGCAATATCGCGGCGACGACGGTAACGCACCACGTTGGCTTCATGATGCCACTCGGGAGTACTGTTGTTCAGAGCTTCTGCGGCTGCGAGCTGTAGTCCGCGGAATGTGCCGGAATCGATGTTGCTCTTCACTTTCAGGGCCCATGAGATAATCTGTGGGTTGGCAATACACATTCCCACTCGCCATCCCGGCATATTGTGACTCTTTGACATGGAATTAAACTCAATGCAGCATTCCTTGGCTCCAGGCACCTGAAGGATGGAAAGACGCTCTTCCGAGAGGATGAAAGAGTAAGGATTATCATTGACTATTACGATATTGTGACGCTTGGCAAATGCCACAAGCCTTTCGTAAGTTTCTCTCATAGCGCGACCACCGGTAGGCATATTCGGATAATTGGTCCACATGAGTTTCACTCCTTCCAGGTCCATCTGCTCCAAAGCATCGAAATCAGGTTGCCACCCGTTGTCTTCAGAGAGGTCATAATTGACTATCTGCTGTCCGAGAATCTTGCTCAGAGAGGTATAGGTAGGATATCCTGGATTTGGGACAAGCACTTTGTCGCCAGGATTACAGAGGGCAAGCGTGATATGGAGAATGCCCTCCTTTGAGCCTATCAGCGGGAGGACTTCTGTGTCAGGATTTACATCCACATCGTACCAACGCTTATAGAAATGTGCCATTGCCTGACGAAGTTCGGGAGTGCCTCCTGTAGGCTGATAGCCATGTGCCGATGATTGCGAAGCCACTTCTGCAAGTTTGTCGATGGTCTGCTGCGACGGAGGCATATCAGGAGAGCCTATTGCAAGGCTTATGATGTCTCTGCCTTCACTGTTCAGTCGTGCCACTTCCTTGAGTTTGCGACTGAAATAGTATTCCTGTACGAGGTTAAGGCGGTCTGCCGGTTTGATGTTCATAGTCTTTAATTGTGTTGTTGGTCTATATTGATGGGATTGTCCGGAAACGCGGGCAACGCAGTGGCGGAAAAGCTTTATTTCCCTTTGTATTCTCCCAGGATAGTCAGTTCCTTTGTCAGCGGAGCGATAGCGTCTATGGATTGACGGTATCGGGTGAGATCATTGTATGTCACGTCCACATAGAACATATACTCCCACTCATGACCGATTACAGGGAGCGACTGTATCTTGGTAAGGTTGATGCCATAGAAGGAAAGGATGGTCAGCACCTTGCTCAGCGAACCTTCTTCGTGAGGAAGAGAGAATACGAGGCTCGACTTGTCCGTCTCATTTATCGGACGAAGGAAATCAGCTTTTCTCGGATTGCTCACCACGAGGAAGCGAGTGTAATTATGCTTGTTGTCCTCTATGTGGTCTTCCAGCACCTTCAGTCCGTAATATCTTGCAGCATCAGAATGGCAGATGGCTGCCCAGCCCTTCTTGCCGAGGCGACTGATCTTCTCAGCTGAGCCTGCAGTATCTTCGTCTTCTACGGCTTTCATAGCGGGATGCTTGGCGAGATACTGACGACATTGCATCAGGGCAACAGGATGGGAATGAACCTCTTCCACGGTGTCGATTGTGTCATCAGGAAGACAGCAGATGGAGTGCTGGATGTGGAGCTTGTGCTCTCCCACTATCGTCGTGCCTGAATCGCGAAGCAACTCATAATTATGAAGCAAGCTTCCTGCAATGGTATTCTCGATGGCAAGCATTCCGATGGCAGTAGGGTCTTCTTTCACGCAACGAAACACGTCCTCGAATGTATTGCAACAGATTAGTTGAATCTGTTCGCCTTCATAATACTGATGTGCGGCTATGTCGTGGAATGACCCTATCACTCCTTGTATCGCTATTCTTTTCATTATCCAATTATCGTTATATTTCAGTTTTTATTACAATATGAAAAAATCCCGACCACATTGAAATGTGAGCGGGACTTTACGAAAAACTTTCGTTATCGTTATTCTTGTCATAAGTTGAAATTCATACGCAACTTCCCGCTTCACAGTGTCCTGCAAAGTAAAAATAGAAGTAAAAGTATGAAGAATTCATCTTATTCATCTTGTCTGATTTTTATAATTTGTTGTTGTATTTTTTGTTATACGACTGCAAAAGTATAACTTTTTTTTATATTAAGCAAACATTTTGTCATATTTTTTTTGATTTTTCTCTACAACAGACTATTTATTTGCCCTTCCACCTTATTATATAAAGAGGAAGCTGATGGCATTTCTTCTTTTTTCATGTCACAGTTGACGGATTGTAAAGAAAATTTACTAACTTTGCATCTGAATTATTTTTAATGAAAGAAAGATTGGAATATGTGCAAAGAACAGCCAGTGCTCAATGAGCATCATAAAGAAGAATTTGCTCCAGCTCACACAGCGGAGCATCTGCTCAACCAGACTATGATCAGAATGTTTGGATGCGAGAGAAGCAGAAACGCCCATATCGAGCGCAAGAAATCAAAGATAAACTATAACCTCACAGCGTGTCCTACAGCAGAGCAAGTGGCTGAAATAGAGCGTATCATGAATGAAGTAATCAAAAAGGATTTGCCTGTGACCTACGAATTTGTGACAAGAGACAATATCCCAGAAGGAGTAGTGCTCGACAAATTGCCCGAGGACGCAAGCGAGACACTGCGTATCGTCCGCATCGGCGATTACGATATCTGTGCTTGCATTGGCAATCATGTGGAAACTACTAAGGAAATCGGTACGTTCAAGATTACGAGTACGAGTTACAATGAAGGTAATTTCAGAATCGTATTCAAGGTAATTCAGTAGATTTTATTCCTCAAAAAGCAAAATGATAAAAGCAATATTATTTGATTTCGACGGCACTTTGGTAAACTCTGCTCCTGGCATTGTGAAGACTATGGAGCAGGTCTTTATCAAGATGAATATCCCAGTACCTATGGAGGAAGCGATGCGCGCTACTATAGGTCTGCCTCTTCGCCTTTCTCTCAAGGAGTTAGGGCATCTTGACGGTAAGGGTGCTGACGACGCTACTGAGCTGTATAGGAGCCTGTTTCCTATTTATGAGGTGGGATATGTGACCGTTTTTCCAGAGGTGAAAGAAACTCTTATGGCGCTTAAAGAGAAGGGAGTGAGATTGGCAATCGTAACATCAAGAGACACGACCTCGCTAAGACTCATAGCCGACAGACGTGATATGACTCCATACTTTGAGACTTACGTCACTGGAGCAGACGGCTTTCCTCCAAAGCCTGCTCCCGACATGGTGCTTGCGCTACTCAAGAGGATGAATCTCAAATAGTATGAAGTCCTCGTCGTGGGTGACACTACATTCGATATTGACATGGGAAACAGCGCAGGATGCAAGACGGTGGCTGTGACTTATGGAAACCATTCGCGAGAAAGACTGATGACTTCTCACCCTACATTCGTAATCGAACATTTCAGTAAATTGGCTGATTGCCTACTTAACTAAAGAATAAGATATTATGCAAGAGATACTTATGACACCTGATGTGTGTATGCAGTTTTTAGTATGGTCATACTTCTATCACGATGTGATGCCCGAGAAAAACGTAAGCTATAAAGAGTGCGGAAAATTCTCGGATGACGATGCTGAAAGAATCGACGAACTGAAAGAGATGCTTTTCAAATGCTTCGAAGAGCAGTCCGTATTCAATGCTTGCCAGCAGTTTCAGTTGGCTAAGATTCGTAAAGAGCCTTGCCCTTTCCCTCAGCAGACTTTGGATAATATGTTTGCAAAAGAGAAATATTAAGCAGGCGATGGATGTCAGAATAAAATATGATTACCTCCCTCCCCCTTAATCATGTAATTATCTATATAGCTGACTCTTACATTAAACAACACGAAATAATAACACAGATAAAATGAACTATTCCGGTCTGATTATCGCCGTAATCACATTCCTGATTATCGGCATTTTTCATCCTATCGTCATCAAATGCGAATACTATTTTGGCACACGTTGCTGGTGGGCATTCGCATTATTAGGCGTTTCTTTCATCGGCGCAAGCATCTTGATAGAGAATACAGTGGTGAGCATTGTGCTCGGCATTGTCGGTTGCTCCTGTCTATGGAGCATCCTTGAGATATTCGAGCAGAAAGAGAGAGTGAGAAAAGGATGGTTTCCAATGAATCCAAAACGAAAGGACGACTATTCTTCAGACAATAAAAATGATTTACATACATAATGAATGAGTCCACTTGAAAAAGTCATTTTTACGAAAACGTGCCATTGATTGTCAATAAGTTACAAAGACAAAAAATATGATTCGGGACTTTTTCAGGTGGACTCATGAATAGATAAAAAATACATCTATTTACATAAAATGCCCTATCTGTATATTCCCTCTTAGACTTACATATGGGGCATTATCTTTGGGTTAAAATGGGGTCTCATTTGACATCGGACCGAAAGAATCATTGAAGCTCGAATTGCGGAATTCTCCACCATTATCTGCTGGAGGCGCAAAGCCCTGAGCATCATCAGGATTGGCAAAGCGAGTAAACTCACCACGGAAATTGAGAAGGACATTGCCAGTAGAGCCCTTACGGTGCTTGGCAATGATAATCTGAGCCATTCCTCGGAGGTCATTTCCATCCTCATCCTGGAAGATGCGATAGTACTCCGGACGATGCACAAAGAGCACCATATCGGCATCCTGCTCGATGGCACCAGATTCACGAAGGTCTGACAACTGTGGAATCTTGCTGTCATTGCCTGATCTCTTTTCCACGTCACGACTCAACTGTGAGAGCGCAAGCACCGGAATATCCAATTCCTTAGCAAGTCCCTTGAGCGAGCGGCTGATCATACTTACTTCTTCCTGACGGCTATTGAAATTCATTCCGCTCGCACTCATCAGCTGAAGATAGTCAATCATCAGCACCTTGACGCCCTTCTCACGTACGAGGCGGCGCGCTTTGGTGCGAAGTTCAAAGACTGAAAGACCTGGAGTATCATCGACATAAATCGGAGCATTGAGAAGTTTCGGAATCCTGTTGTCGAAGCGCTTCCATTCCTCATCCGATAGTTTACCGCTAAGAATCTTGCTGCCAGGAATCTCGCACACATTGGATATAAGGCGGTTGACAAGCTGCACGTTATTCATTTCCAATGAGAAGAAAGCTATCGGCTCACCGTAATCCACAGAGATATTTCTGGCAAGAGAAAGAGCAAAAGAAGTCTTGCCCATGGCAGGACGACCTGCTATGATGACGAGGTCGGAGGCTTGCCAGCCAGATGTTATCTCGTCAAGTTTGAAATAGCCTGTCGGAACGCCTGTCATTCCGCCATCATTCTGTGAAGCTTTCAGCAAGAGGTCACGCGCCTGGAGTACTACTGGCTGAATCTGAGTGTAATCCTGACGCATATTTTTCTGAGAGAGCTCAAAGAGCTTGCCTTCTGCTTCCTGCATCAGAGCGTCGATATCCGAACTCTCATCGAATGCTTTTCCCTCAATGGTGCTGGCGTATGAAATCAACTGACGGGCAACATATTTCTGCGCAAGCACACGAGCATGATACTCGATGTTGGCAGAAGAAGCCACACTGTCTGTCAATTCGATGATATAAGTGGGAGCCCCTACCTCATCATGTGTGCCTTCTTTCTTTAATTGCTCTATGACTGATACGAAATCCACTGGCACCTCCATGATGTTCAATTGCTGGATAGCATGGAATATCTTTTGATGCTTTGGGTCGTAGAAGGTTTCCGGGCGAAGCAATTCGCTGACCACAGTGAATGCGTCAACGTCAATCATGAGGGCACCAAGCACTCTTTTTTCCACCTCGACAGACTGAGGAGGCAGATGACCGAGGGATGTATCTATTTGAGGCTGAGCTTGTTTTTTCGCTCTTTTATACGTATTTGTTTGAGCCATTGTCTATATATTTTATTTTTCAGGTTACAAAGTTAGTATATTTTTCACTATCTTCCACATTTTTCATCCTCTATTTTCTTTGTCAGATGAAGTTTTTGTATTACTTTTGCATAGAAAATAATGCTCTCCGATGAAATCTATACTACTCTCAGGAGCTGCTCAATTGAAGAAAGTACTCATATCTTAACAATCTGCGGGGTTAAATGGTAATTGGACTTTCCTGCCTCCCCCCCCCCTAAATACTGCAATATTATGATAACATTCCCTTGCGCAAAGATAAATCTTGGATTGAACGTCTTGGCGAAACGTCCTGATGGCTATCATGACCTTGAGACCGTATTCTATCCTGTACCCCTCACTGACGCTCTCGAAGTGCATTGTATGCACCATGATTTTCCTCTGAAGGATAATTATGACATCTGTATCACAGGAGCCGAAGTGGCTGGAAATCCTGCTGATAACCTTGTCGTAAAGGCATACAATCTGATAGCCAAACATTATGATATTCCGCGTGTACACATTCATTTGTATAAGGGAATACCTATGCAGGCAGGACTTGGTGGCGGTTCGAGCGACGCTGCCTATATGATCAGACTGCTGGATGAATACTTCAAACTCAATATGGGTAATCGCGAAATGGAGCGTTATGCTGCCAAACTTGGAGCTGACTGCGCCTTTTTCATTACGGCAGAACCTGCTTATGCTACAGGTATAGGCGATGTGTTGCAACCTATTGGCAGTGAGCAAGATTGTAAACATTATCTCAAGGATTACTGGATAGCTTTGGTTAAGCCTGATGTTGCCGTATCTACTAAGGAGGCTTATGCTGGAATTACTCCACGAATGGCACAGAAATCTTGTAGAGAAATCGTACTCCAACCTATCGAAACATGGCGCAATGAGTTGGTAAATGACTTCGAAGAAAGCATTTTCCCAAAATATCCAGTCCTTTCTGAAATAAAAAAGAGACTGTATTATGAAGGCGCCATTTACGCTGCGATGAGCGGAAGTGGAAGCACAATCTTTGGAATCTATAAGGATAAACCTGAAAATATTGATTTATTATTCCCAGATTGTCAGGCTTTTGTCATACGCTTATGATGAAGTACTTTATAGCTATAATGGTGGTTGCTACTTGGGGCACCACCTTCGTGAGCAGTAAAGTGCTGCTCAATTCTGGGCTGATGCCTGCTGACATCTTCTTCTATCGCTTTCTTATGGCTTACTTCATAATGCTCTTTGTATGCCATAAAAAGCTCAGGGCTGATAATATTAAGGACGAACTGACTTTTCTCGGATTGGGGTTGATGGGTGGTTCCATCTATTTCCTTACGGAAAATATGGCACTCTCCTACTCTACTACTGCAAATGTCAGCATCCTTGTCAGCACCACTCCGATTATCACAGCATTTGTGCTTGCATTATTCTATAAGAATGAACGAATGAAACTCAGGCAGATTATCGGTTCATTCATCGCATTTATTGGTGTGACGCTTATCGTTTTAAATGGGCAGTTGAACCTTCATCTCAATCCCCTTGGTGACACTCTCGCCCTGATGGCCGCCACCACCTGGGCTTTCTATTCCCTTTTCATGAAGCGAGTAATGGGAAGATACAGTTCTGATTTTATCACACGTAAGATTTTCTTCTACGGAGTGTTGACTATATTGCCCTATTTTGCTATTGTTCAGCCACTTGGCACTGACACTTCTCTGCTCTTTAAGCCCCATATCATCGGTAATCTCATCTTTCTCGGAGTTATTGCTTCCAGTTTGGCTTATCTGATGTGGAGCTGGGCTCTAAGAGAAATAGGCACTGTGAAGGCTTCAAACCTTATCTATACTCAGACTATCGTCACGATGATTTTAGGTTCTATCGTGCTCGGAGAGCGTATTACGCTCATGGCTGTCTCGGGAGTTGTTATCCTTTTTACGGGAGTAATCTTGGCTGTCAGAACGCCAAAGGAGAAGATTTCTATAAAACAATAACTGAGCGCTTTAGAAAAAGACACAGCTGAATGAAACATATTTTTGTTCTATTTTTCCGTATTCAAAAGACATTCACGAAGCTATTGTGTAACAATCTGATAATATGAACATTACAGAAGCATAGCTATTATAGCATAAAAGCATAGTTATTACATCCTAATAACTATGCTTTTACCCTCCAATATCTATGCTTTCACTTCGTAATCTCTCCGTTATCGTTTTACGAAAGCATTATTATCTCGTTTTTGTTCCATTTTTCCACAAACCGAAAGGCGCCGCTTTACTGTTTCTTTCACTCGGTAGTGATAAGCAAAATAGGACCTTCGATAAGTAGGAAAGATTCTGATTTCAGTCTAAAAGTAGGTGGTAAGAATTATAATTACTATCCATTCTCATAATAATATTGATTACCTACTTATCATATAACCCTACAGATTACTGCGCCTTCTCGTCCAGATAACTATCCTTGAAGCCAAGGAAATACAGAACGCCGTCAAGTCCGATGGTATTGATAGACTGACGTGCATTTGCCACAACGCGTGGTTTTGCGTGGAAAGCGATTCCAAGACCTGCCTCGGAAAGCATCAGAAGGTCGTTAGCGCCATCACCGACAGCAATGGTCTGCTGGAGATCCACCTTCTCTACCTGGGCTATAAGACGTAAAAGCTCTGCCTTACGCTTGCCATCTACGATTTCTCCAACGAAGTTTCCGGTAAGAAGACCATTCTCATCCACCTCCAGTTCATTGGCATAGACGTAGTCAATACCATATTTCTTTTGGATATACTCACCGAAGAAGGTAAAACCACCTGAAAGAATCGCAATCTTGTATCCATACTTCTTCAAGACGTACATGAGTCTATCGACTCCTTCTGTGAATGGAAGGTGCTCGGCAATATCCTGCATTACTTTGACATTGAGACCTTTCAGCAGTTTGCATCGCTGGGTGAATGATTCCTTAAAGTCGATTTCTCCGCGCATTGCAGCGGCAGTAATAGCAGCCACTTTATCATACACTCCATGCTTCTTTGCTAATTCATCTATAACCTCAGTCTGTATAAGCGTAGAGTCCATATCGAAACAGATAAGACGACGCATACGGCGATACATATTATCTCGCTGGAAAGAGCAGTCGATTTCCATTTCGCTTGACATTTTAAGCAGTGCAGCATGAAGTTCATTTTTGTCCTTAGGAGTGCCACGCACAGAGAATTCGATGCAAGCTCGTGTCTTTTCCATAGGATGCACTAAGCTGGAACGGCCTGAAAGGCGTATGATAGCATCGATATTAAGTCCTTGTTCTGCAATAAGTTGAGCGATTGCTCCTATCTGACGAGCTTCAAGACGACGACCAAGAACTGTCAGCATATACCTGTTTTTGCCCTGTCTTCCGACCCACGCTTCGTATTGTTCGAGGGAAATAGGCACGAAACGTACAGTAACATTCAGTTCTGTAGCCTTGAAAAGCACTTCTTTCATCACCTTTCCCGAATTAGGTTCATCTACGCGGATGAGAATACCGAGACTGAGTGAAGAATGAATATCTGCCTGACCAATATCCTGTACGTGAACATTATATTTAGCAAGTACAGCCATGATGCTGGCAGTGAGTCCAGGTCTATCCTCTCCCATAATGCTGAGAAGCATCAATTCCTCTTTTTCTTGTTCTTGTTCCATTTATTTTATTGTTGTTTATCTGTTTTTGTAGTTATAAGTAGGTGATAAGAATTATTAAGTAGGTAATCGGAATTATTTTTATAATATCTATGTTCTATTGTGATGTAGCTACACACAAGGGAGCATAGATATTATGCGTAATTGAAAACCTCTTAGGATTATTAGTAAAATATCGAGAAAGAAGTGTGACCATTTTCTTATAATCGCCTACTTTTTCTAATCCATCCTATTCTTATAGTCTTGATAATCGAAGTGTCTTAGTACTTGCAATTTGCCATTCTTCTTAAGCAAGCAAATGTCTGGATGGGTAATACCATTGAATGTACACGTCTTTACCGTAGTGTAATGAATCATGTCTTCAAAGATTACAGTCTCGCCAATCTGCAGCGCATGATCAAATCTCCATGACTGCATCCAGTCGCCTGAAAGGCAGCTATTGCCTCCGAGCCGATAAATATTTTCGCCTTCTCCATATTCTCCCTCAATGGTCTCTGCCCCTCGTACAGTAGGCCAATATGGCATCTCCAGGCAGTCAGGCATGTGGCACGTAAATGAAACGTCGAGAATAGCCGTCTTTATGCCTTTATTCTCTACCACATCGACCACATGACTTACTAAAGGTCCTGTTTGCCACGCAAACGCACTGCCTGGCTCAAGTATTACTTTAAGATTAGGATAGCGCTTTTTGAAATCTTTTAAGATGTCAATGAGTAGTCTGATGTCATAATCTTTTCGAGTCATAAGATGACCACCGCCAAAGTTTATCCACTCCAATTGTTCAAACCATTTGGAGAATTTTTCCTCTATATGCACCAGAGTTCTCTGGAATACGTCAGCACCACTTTCGCAATGGCAATGACAATGAAAACCGGTAATATCCTCAGGAAGCCTCTCCGGCAACTGACTGGCAAGCATGCCAAAGCGAGTGCCCGGAGCGCATGGATTGTAAATGTCCGTTCCTACTTCTGAGTATTCAGGATTCACCCTTACGCCGAGCTTGAGATTAGAATTGGTTTCCAAAGCTTTTGTATGATGACGACTATACTGCGACAATGAATTGAACGTCAGATGGCTGGACATTCTTGCAATGTCTTCTATCTCCAAGTCTGTGTATGCAGGAGAGAATGTATGAGCCGGAGCACCAAACTCCTCGTAAGCCAAGCGGGCTTCTGAGAGGCTTGATGCCGTCGTACTATTGATATACTCGCGGAAAATAGGAAATGTTTTCCAAAGGGCAAAAGCTTTGAAAGCCAGAATTATCTCTATCCCAGCTTCATCTGCAACGCCCTTAATCAGAGAGAGATTCCTGCGTAGCTTCTCTTCTTCGAGAACATACGCAGGCATCTTTATTTGATTAAAAATCATTTGCATTTGTTACCTTTCGGTTATTGTATTATAAAATGGCAGCTTCGAGTGCCACTTCCATCATCTGCTTGAATCCATTCTGACGGTCTTCAGAGGATAATTCCTTCTTGCTCACGAAAGAATCGCTGATTGTCAACAGACAAGCGGCATTCTTACCCAATACGTTTGCATTATGGAAAAGTGCGAATGATTCCATTTCTACGCACTGACAATCAGTTCGCTTGGAAATATTCTCAAAAGATTCTGGAGAATAGAATACGTCAGAAGAATAGACGTGACAGAGTTTGCACTCAGTGCCTATCTGCTTAGCCACGTCCAATATCTTGTCATTCAATGCCTTACTTGGATAAATCACGTGGTCTTCAATGCCGCTCATCACCTTAGCATAGCTGGAATCGCTATAAGCGAAGTCTGCTAATGCCACATCCAGCAAATCAAGATCCTTGGAGTAACTGCCTGCAGAACCAATGCGAATAATATTCTCTACACCATAGTGAGTATAAAGTTCCCATGAATAAATGCCGATACTTGGCATGCCCATGCCCGAAGCCATCACGCTCACAGGCACTCCTTTATACTTGCCAGTATATCCAAGTACGTTACGAACGTTAGTGACAAGTTCTGCATCCTCAAGGAATGTCTCTGCCAGAAGTTTAGCGCGAAGCGGATCGCCAGGCATAAGTACGGTCTTTGCAAAAGCGCCGTCTTTAGCGTTAATGTGTGGAGTCATAGTCTAATTATTTTTTAATTTATGGTACAAAAATAATTGTTTTTTTTCACATATCCAAAATATCTGTGCATAATCTAATAGATTTAGGGTTTTATACAACCTCTTTACGGACTTATGTAACATAAATGAAAAGAAATATACATTTTCATTTAACCAGCCAAACGAAAAAAAAATGCCACTTGAGTTTTGAATATTCTCAAGCGGCATTCATAATACTTATCTATTAATCTATTAGTTATTCTCAGGACGGAGCTTACGCACTGTCTCTGCAGTACGCCACATTTCAGAATTGTGGAGAGCAGCGAGTTCCTTCTCAAGACCTACACGATAGTCAGGCTTTGAGTTAGCATCGATAGAAATCTGAGCTTCATTACCTGATTTAACAGAAGCATAAAGCTTCTCAACTACAGGCTTACAAGCATCATGGAAAGGACCCATCCAGTCGAGGGCACCACGCTGAGCAGTAGTAGAACAGTTAGCGTACATCCAGTCCATACCCTTCTCCGCAAAGAGAGGCATAAGTGACTGAGTCAATTCTTCTACGGTCTCATTGAATGCCTCAGAAGGAGTATGTCCGTTCTCACGGAGTACCTCATACTGAGCAAGAAGGAGTCCCTGAATAGCACCCATGAGTGTGCCACGCTCACCAGTAAGGTCGGAAGTAGCCTCACGCTGGAATGTTGTCTCAAAGAGATAGCCAGAGCCAATACCGATACCAAGAGCCAAAGTACGATCGAGAGCACGACCAGTAGCATCATTATATACAGCGTATGAAGAGTTCAAGCCACGACCTTCAAGGAACATAGTACGAAGTGAAGTACCAGAACCCTTAGGAGCAACCATAATAACGTCAATATCCTTAGATGGAACACAACCAGTACGGTCAGACCATGTAATAGCGAAACCATGAGAGAAATAAAGTGCCTTACCAGGTGTAAGGTGTTTCTTCAATATTGGCCAAACTGACATTACAGCAGCATCAGAAAGAAGGCACATAACGATAGTACCCTTTTCAGCAGCCTCTTCGATAGAGAAGAGAGTCTCTCCTGGTACCCATCCGTCTGCCTTAGCTTTCTCGAATGTCTTACCCTGACGCTGTCCTACGATAACATTAAAACCATTATCACGAAGATTACAAGCCTGACCTGGACCCTGAACACCATAACCCAAAACTGCGATAGTCTCGTCTTTAAGAATCTCACGAGCCTTCTCGAGTGGGAATTCTTCACGTGTCATTACCTCTTCGATAACGCCACCAAAATTCATTTTTGCCATTTTTCTTTAGTTTTATATTAACAACTATTATTCTGTTATCTTTTTACGATGCAAAGATAGTAATTTATTATGAAAGTACAAAGAAAAACGTCATATTTTTACCATATTAACACAATTCATTTACAAAATCATAGTATTTGTATATAAATAATGTGTTAATATGGCATGAACGCAAGTTATACGGGAAATATATCTGCTTATCTCTCAACATATTTCACCAAACACCTTACCACTTCCACCTCATCAGGAGAAGAAACTGATGATCTTGTGATACGAATGGCAAGCTCATTATCGCTTACTCTTTCCTTATAGAATTTCAACGTGTCTCCGAAATGACTTTCTGCTACATAAGCAATGTCAAATCTCTTGAAACGATAGTTTTTATAAAATTCTATGTCAAAGAGATTCAGAATATGCTCCATATACTTGATGCTATTGATGTGACCATTCACATCCACGTCAGAGTATCTAGTCTCTACAGAGCGTACATATTCCGCATCTTTACTCATCTTTACTCTTCCTGGTACGGCAATCGGACATTCCTTTTCTGGCACTACCCACTTCATTACATCTCCATCGTTTACTTCCAGAATGTCGAGAGGCTGGCGAGAGGTCAAGTCTATAAGCGCCCAAATCGAACGACCATATCCATACACTTTACCTGTAGAATCGTCTGTCAAGCAGAAGTTTCTTTTTGTGAAATACTTCATTGCGCTCTCCACCCAAGTCTCCATAGTAAAGTGAGAATACTGCTCAGGCATATCTTCCATCTCGATGCAAAGACGTGAAAGAACCCATGTCCTCTGCAAAGTGAACAGATATCTCATTCCAAATCCACGGTCTGTGCTGTGGAAATCTGCGGCATTAAGCATGTAATTACCTAAATATCCCATCTGAAGATGATGAGTGAAGTCACAATGAAATGACTCAGCCTGCATTTGATATTTACCTATTTTTTCCATGGTACAATATGCAATTATATGTTAAACGTACATTCTATCTAAATTATTAGTCTTTAGTAAGGTGGTTAGAATTATTTTTATATGTAATGAAAACTATAAATGGATATTTGTTCATTATCACAATAAATCCGACTACCTATTACTTTCAAACAAAAAGAATACCAACAAAGATACAAATAATCTGATGATAAATATGTTCTTTGCTGATATTCTCCTTATTTTTATATGTTATGTTCTTCTTCTGCACGCATTGTAAGATACTGATCAAGTCGTTCAATACATGAGCGTGTGATAGCAATCCGTCCTGTACGTACAAACTGAAGCACACAACCGAGCTTGTTCAACTCATTGAAATGATTGAGCACATCATCAGTCATTCCTGTTTTCATCACGATGGTGTAAGTTGGATTCACTTCTATTATCTTCGCATCATAGCGTCTCACTACTCTGCTTATCTCCTTGTTTGCGAGCACATTAGGTGTGGAAAGTTTCAGAAGTGATGTCTCCAAAATGAATATCTCAGAATCGACAAAGCAGTTTGCTTGAAGTACGTCTATCTTCTTTTCTATCTGTTTCACAAGCATCTCGGCCATCTCAGGCTTACAGTAACACGTGATAGTGTATTTATGAACACCAGGTGTAGAAGAAGAACACACATTAAGCGATTCTATATTTACTTGGCGACGTGTAAAGACCGCTGTAATCTGATTGAGAATACCTGCAAAATTCTCTGAATAAATGATGAGAGTATAGAGAGTCAGTCCGTCATGATCTAATTGAGCGCCCTCATGTCTTGGAGTGACAGGTCTCGCAATAGCATTGCGATGGTAAGTCTCACGCTGTGGTGGCACAGACGAATCATACCCATATTTAGCAGCCTTGGACTCACGTGCAAGGTTTTTCTCGTATGAATTATAATCTACTGATGCGGCAGCGCGGACAGCAGCGTCGAACATCTCTTCGGCTTGCAACTCTAATTTCTCTTTGCAGTTCGCTTCTTTATTATAGTCCCCGCAATCTGTATTTTCGTATTTCTTTTCTGAATTCATATTCATGTAGTTTTAATATCTGATGTAGTTCCTTGCAAATAATCAAATATGATTCTGTAATACTCACATCCTTTGTTCGTAATATTACATTATTATATATGAATATCTAAAGATTTCGCCTTAATCTACATCAAAAAGCATTTCGTCAACATTTCCGCCCGGAGGTGTCATTGGGAGGACATTATCATCTTCCTTGACTGCTACTTGTAGGAAATAAGGTCCCTTTGTGTCGAGCATCTCTCGAATTGCTTCGTCTATTTCATCACGACTTACGACAGTACGGCAAGGAATGTTATATCCAGCGGCTATTTTCTCATAGTCAGGATTTACCATTGGAGTAAACGAATATCTTTTGTCAAAGAACATATACTGCCACTGACGCACATTTCCAAGGAAATTATTGTTGAGCATTATCATCTTTACTGGTATCTGATTCTCCATGATAGTGCCAAGTTCCTGCATGGTCATCTGGAAACCGCCATCGCCTGCAAACATACATACTGTACGGTCTGGTGCTGCATAACAAGCACCCATTGCAGCAGGAATGCCAAATCCCATCGTGCCACATCCTCCAGATGTGATACATGAATGATATTTCTTAAACTTGAAATATCGACAGGCAAACAACTGATTCTGACCTACATCGGTAACGAGAATCGCCTCATTATTGGCAGCTTCACTGACTTTACGCACCACTTCGCCCATGAGGAGCGGACCATCTTTAGGATAAAGTGCGCCTTCTATCACCTTATTAAATTCCATGTCTTCATAAGGCTTGAAGCCAGCTATCCATGATTGGTGCTTTGCAGGAGCAACCTTCTCTGACACAAGCGCAAGAGTTGACTTGCAATCTCCAAGCAATGCGAGGTCCACCTTTACGTTCTTGTTAAACTCAGATGGGTCAATGTCGAAATGTATTATTTTAGCCTGCTTAGCATAAGTGTCGAGATTACCGGTGATACGGTCATCAAAACGCATACCTACTGCGATGAGAAGGTCGCATTGATTAGTCATTACGTTTGGACCAAGATTGCCATGCATACCCAGCATTCCCATATTAAGAGGATGATCTGAAGATGCTGTGGAAAGTCCAAGCATGGTCTGACCGAATGGTATCTGTGCTTTCTCACAGAGTTCCAGAAATTCTTTCTGAGCGCCACCCAATTCTACACCGTGACCTACGAGCATAAATGGCTTAACAGACTCATTTATCATCTTAGCAGCCAAATCAATATCTGCCTGCTTTGGCATATGAATAGGCTTGTAAGAACGAATAAAATCTACAGCCTGAGGCTTATAATCGAAGGTGGCAGTCTGTGCGTTTCTGGTAAAATCGAGCACCACTGGACCTGGGCGACCAGATCTTGCAATATAAAATGCACGTGCCACAGCCCAAGGAATATCCTCTGCGCGGCGTATCTGATAATTCCATTTGCTAATAGGTTGTGTTACACCTACCACATCGACCTCTTGGAATGCGTCAGTACCGAGCAAAGAAGCTCCCACTTGTCCACATATTACAACCAAAGGAGTGGAATCCACCATGGCGTCAGCTACGCCAGAAATCGTATTCATAGCTCCAGGTCCAGAGGTAACTATACAGCATCCTACCTTTCCACTAACTCTTGCATAGCCTTGCGCTGCATGAACAGCAGCCTGCTCGTGGCGTACGAGTATATGATGAAGGGTGTTTTTATGATCATAGAGAGCATCGTAAGTCGGTATTATGGCTCCGCCAGGATAGCCGAAGAGTACGTTTACTCCTTCATGCTCCAATGATTTCATCAGTGCTTCTGCACCGCTTATTTTTTCCATTTCTTCTGTTTTTGTTGTTCGGTTGTTCGATTTGTTGTTTGGTTGTTTTCTTTGTTGAATGGTTATCTATTGTCTAATTGTTTGTAAAATCTGCATAATTACTAAACAATAAGATAACTAAACCAACAAATAATACCACGAACTGAGATTTAGTCAATGATTCTCACGCCGCCCTTGTCTGCGCTTGCTACAGACTGAGCATAAGCTCGAAGTGCCTTGCTAACCACACGATTGCGCTTCAAAGGCTGTTGTGGACGTGCTGCAAGTTCTTCTTCTGATAGTTTTACGTTGATAGAGCGAGAAGGAATATCGATTATAATAATATCTCCATCGACTATTTTTCCAATGTTTCCACCTGAAGCAGCTTCAGGAGAAATATGTCCAATTGACAATCCTGATGTGCCACCAGAGAAACGACCGTCAGTAATAAGCGCACACTCCTTACCCATGTGCATTGACTTGATGTAGGATGTAGGATAAAGCATCTCTTGCATACCAGGTCCTCCTTTAGGTCCTTCATGTGTAATGACGACGCAATCACCTTTCTTTACCTTGCCTCCAAGTATTCCATCACAAGCATCTTCCTGAGAATCAAACACTACAGCAGGACCTTCAAAATGCCATAATTCGGGTGCAACGCCAGCAGTTTTCACAACACATCCGTCCTGGGCAATGTTTCCAAACAACACTGCAATGCCTCCATCTTTAGTGTAAGCATGCTCTAAATCTCTGATACAGCCATTCTCACGATCTGTGTCCAGTGTCTCCCACTGTGAATTCTGAGAACCCATTACATTGGAGAACTTGCGTCCTGGAGCTGAGTGGTAGATACGAGAAGCCTCAGGGTCAATAGTATTAGGATTTTGAGATTTAACGATTTTGCCATCCTTCATCTCAAGACCAACGATACTGTACTTCGCAATTTCTTCGCCAAGAGTAGCTCCATCGACACGCTTGCAAGTCAAATCAAGAAGATTACCCAATGCCAACTCGCCCATTATGCCAAGTATTCCGCCTGCGCGGTTTTCCTCTTGCACAGAATATTTTTGCCAGTTAGGCGCGAGTTTGCAAAGGAATGGGACTTTACGTGATAGTTTATCAATATCAGGCATGGTGAAATCCACCTCTCCTTCCTGGGCCACAGCAAGGAGGTGAAGCACTGTATTCGTAGAAGCACCCATCGCAATGTCCAGAGTCATTGCATTAAGGAATGCGGCACGTGTAGCAATAGAGCGTGGAAGTACGGAGTCATCACCATCTTCATAGTAAGCAAAAGCATTCTTTACGATAAGTTTTGCCGCATCTTTGAAGAGCTGAATACGGTTCTTGTGCGTTGCAAGAATAGAGCCATTACCAGGAAGAGAGAGACCGAGAGCCTCAGTAAGTGAATTCATTGAGTTTGCAGTAAACATGCCTGAACAAGCTCCGCAACCTGGGCAAGCGCAATTTTCCACCTCAGCCAGTTCTTCATCACTTACTGTAGGATCACCGCCCTTGATCATTGCCGTAATAAGGTCTGCATTTTCTCCTTTGTACTGACCTGCTTCCATAGGACCACCGCTAACAAATACCACTGGGATATTGAGACGCATAGCAGCCATAAGCATACCCGGAGTGACCTTATCACAATTTGAAATGCAAATCATAGCATCCGCCTTGTGAGCATTGATCATATATTCTACAGAGTCAGCAATAACATCGCGAGAAGGCAATGAATAGAGCATACCATCGTGTCCCATTGCAATTCCGTCATCCACGGCAATGGTATTGAATTCGGCAGCGTAGCATCCCATAGCTTCTATCTCATGCTTTACTATCTGTCCGATTTCATGCAGATGAGTATGTCCTGGCACAAACTGCGTGAATGAATTGACGATAGCAATAATAGGCTTACCGAATTGTTCACGCTTCATACCATTAGCGACCCAAAGAGCACGGGCGCCTGCCATGCGTCTGCCTTCTGTGCAGACACTACTTCTCAACTGATGTTTCATCTTTTTATCTTGTTTATGTTACTATTCCTATTGATCTTTTACCAAATTGCTTGCAAAGTTAAGTAAAATCGAGCAAATAACAAATAATTTTCGATACTATTTTACTTTTTTCTCGAAAGTTACTATATCTCCTTTGTTTTTGTCATAGCCAAGTCCTTGAAAGTCGATGCGATCTACAGAGACATGATATTTCTTCACCAGAGTGACCAGAACTGAAAATGCTCGTTTCTCACTTATGAGTTCGGCGCCTTCATTTTTTACGGCAGTGTATCCATTCACCAGAAGATTTGTTTCTGGATGAGAGAGAAGATAGAATGCTATTGCTTCCAGTTTACGTTGTTGCGTGTCATTGACAGTTGTTATCCCTTCGTCAAAGAAGATGATGTTCTTCAGACTTCTTTCAGCATTTGATAGCCCTGTCTGTCCGCTTCGTGACTTATAGTCATCTATTTCTTCGTAAAGACGAGCTATCTCTGCATCTTTGTTTTCTAAGATTACGCGGTTTTGCTCTTGCGTATTCTTCATTTCTTCACGGAGAGAGTGAATTCTATTATTCAGATTCTTGATTTCATTCTCGTCTCTTACATAAATCCATTTGAAATTATGAGTTCCATCATGATTACGGAATTTGTAATTGATACCAATGTTAACCTGAAAATTAGATTTGTTTATGTTGTACTTAAATTTATCCGCAGAAGTGAAACCATTAAAGTTTTGGAGTCCATAATTCAGACTCGGCTCAATATATGCCTGCCATTGCTTCTTTTCTCCAAAGTTGTAAGCTGCATTAAAGGCTACCTTTGAAGATATGAGATTCAACTTCTGCTTCTTGCCAAAAGCGTGTCCCCAACCATATCCTCCTAAAAGGCTAAATTCCACAAGACGCGGTTCGCCATTGTAACCAAGTATAAGATTGGACATATTGAATGAGGCGAGGAAGTTGACATTGAGATTATCTACAAAAGTCTTTGTATGGTAATCAGGTCCTTTTCCTGCGCAAGCAGTCTCAAAATAAGCATTGCCTTCAATCAAGAATCCGAGCACTGGAGTGATATTCTTACCCAATCTTATGCCAAAGTTTGGAGTCAAGTCACTCATCCAAGTATGATGTCTGGTAGGAACAGCGCCGCCACCATTGATTCCGATATAGCTATTATCATACCATTTGCCAAATGCAGTAACCTTTTCCTGTGCATTTCCAGGGAGAATAGCAAGGAATAACAATAATATTATGTTAGAAAAACGTGTCATGAATTTATGTGGTTTGCTACTAATTATTATTTTTCCAACAAATCAGGACGGCGCTCTTTAGTACGAGCTATGGACTGTTCCATTTCCCATTCCTTGATTTTTGCCTCGTGTCCAGACGTCAAAATCGCAGGAATGCCCCAAGTCTCATCCGGATTATCTACAGGATGATACTCTGCAGGACGAGTATAACATGGAGGCTCAAGAAGGTTATCCTGGAAAGAATCGCTCAAGGCAGACTCCACATCGCCAATGACTCCCGGCACTATACGAACCACACTATCTGCAATGACAGCTGCTGCGAGTTCGCCGCCAGTAAGCACATAGTCGCCTATACTTAATTCCCTGGTGACGAGATGCTCACGAATGCGATAGTCGATACCCTTATAGTGTCCGCAAATGATGATTATATTCTCCTTTAATGACAAGTCATTGGCTATACTTTGATTGAAGGTCTCGCCATCAGGAGCTGTAAAAATTATTTCATCATAATGTCGTTGCTTCTTCAATGTAGAGATACAAGTGTCCAAAGGTTGGCATTGTATCACCATTCCTGCCTTTCCTCCATACGGGTAATCATCCACACGCTTCCATTTATCCTGAGTATAATCACGGAGATTGTGAAGATGTATTTCTGCCAAACCTTTCTTTTGTGCCCTTGCAAGGATTGACTCATTGACGAATCCTTCCAGCATTTCCGGCAAAACTGTTATTATATCTATTCGCATTTCTATCAATATTTTAAATTGCAAAGGTAATGTTTTTTTTTATATTTTACAAATAAAACGAATAAAATAAGAATTTCAAGCATCTTACCTTGACTTTTCGTAAGCTAATCGACTTATGTAAGTACATTATTGCAATACAAATAATGTGTTATAATTTGTAAAAAATAATGATTCTAAAATACTTTTTTGTACTTTTGCAAGATAATAATACGCAGACTTTATATGAACGAACAAGATAGAATCCTTATTCTAAGAAAGGAACTACATGAGCACAACAGACGTTATTATGTGCAGAACCAACCAATTATCTCCGACCAGCAATTCGATTTTATGATGCACGAATTGCAGGAACTTGAGGCTCGTCATCCTGAACTTGCAGATCCTAATTCTCCTACTCAACGCGTAGGAAGTGACCTAAATCAGCAATTCAAGCAGGTGGCTCATAAGTTCCCTATGCTCTCTCTCGCAAATACTTACAATGCAGAAGATGTACGTGAATGGTATAATCAGGTGACAAAGGGGCTTGATGGGCAACCTTTCGAAGTATGTTGTGAGATGAAGTACGACGGACTTTCTATCTCTCTGACTTACGAACATGGAAAATTGATACGTGCCGTTACGCGAGGTGATGGAGTGCAAGGGGATGATGTGACTAATAACGTTCGCACAATCAATAGCATCCCATTGCAGCTTAGTGGTGACAATTACATGGATAGTTTTGAAATCCGCGGTGAGATACTCCTCCCTTGGGATAATTTCCAGCGTCTTAATGCTGAGCGCGAAGAGGCTGGCGAGATGCCTTTTGCCAATCCTCGCAATGCTGCAAGTGGCACATTAAAGAGTCAAAGTTCCAGAGTCGTTGCCGAAAGAGGACTCGATGCTTACCTATATTATATAATAGGTGAAGACCTCCCTTGCGATGGACATTATGAAAACCTTGAAATGGCTCGTCAATGGGGCTTCAAGATTTCTAATGGAATGAAGAAAGTAAATAGTCTTCAAGGCATTCTCGACTTTATAGAGTATTGGGACACCAGGCGCAAAGATTTGCCTGTTGCCACCGACGGCATAGTGCTTAAGGTCAATTCTCTGCGTCAGCAACGCCTTCTCGGCTCTACAGCTAAATCACCTCGATGGGCTATTGCTTACAAATATAAGGCTGAGCGCGCCTGCACCCCACTTATTGAAGTCACTTATCAGGTAGGAAGAACTGGCGCTATCACTCCTGTAGCCAATATGGAACCAGTGCAATTAGCAGGAACGACCGTGCGAAGAGCTACGCTTAACAATGAGGATTTCATTCGCTCATTTGACTTGCACCTAGGCGATTACGTCTATGTGGAGAAAGGTGGTGAGATAATCCCTAAGATAGTGGGCGTCGATACTTCACGCCGTAATGCTGATGCTAAGCCTGTCCAGTTTATTACTCATTGCCCGGAATGTGGTGCAGAACTGGTAAGATACGAGGGAGAAGCTGCTCATTACTGTCCCAATGATTCTCAATGTCCGCCTCAGATAAAAGGTAGGATTGAGCATTTTATTGCTCGAAAAGCAATGAACATAATGACTTTGGGACCTGAGACTGTGGATGATTACTTCCAGCGCGGTCTCATCCATAATATTGCCGACCTATATGACCTTACCGCTCAGCAGATTGACCCTTCTGGAAGCAAGAGAAAGTCTGCACTAAACGTAATAAAGGCTATCGAGGACTCTACAAAAGTGCCTTTTGAGCGTGTGGTCTTTGCTTTAGGAATACGCTTTGTTGGCGTTACGACAGCAAAGCTTTTAGCGCGTCATTTCCATGATATTGACTCCCTTATGAATGCATCTCTCGAACAGTTACTTGAAGTAGAGGGCGTCGGACAAGTCATTGCTGAAAGCATTATCCGTTATTTCCATGATGAGACAAATCTCTCCATCCTGCAACGTCTCCGCGACAAGGGACTTCAAATGAGGCTCGCTGAGGAAGAGATTGCTAACGCTTCTGACATTCTCAAAGGCAAAAGTGTAGTGATAAGTGGTGTATTCTCTCATCATAGTCGTGATGAATACAAGGCTATCATAGAGCAACATGGAGGTAAGAATGTGGGAAGTATCTCATCAAAAACCTCCTTTATTCTTGCTGGCGACAATATGGGGCCTTCCAAACTTCAGAAAGCTAAAAGCTTGGGCATAGCGATTATGAATGAAGACCAGTTTCTCGCACTTATTAAAGGCGTAAAGTCTCCATCTGATTCGAGCGACGATTCATCCTCTACCCCATCCTCTCCTGTTCAGCTTGACCTCTTTGACATCTAACACATCAAATAATTTGAATTATGATAGGACTTAAACATCTAACACCAAGCATGGCTGCTCTCTTACTGATGACAGTCAACGTAAGTATGGTATCTGCCCAAACCAATGATTTGGAGCAGAAAGTGAAAACTTATTTCCAGCAGAAATTAAAAGTCAAAGAGCAGACCGTTAAGGACAGTAAAGAGGCTTTTATCAAGGAATCTCTTCCTTCTTCTGACATGGAAAAGGTGATTAAAGGGAAGGATTTAGCCTCTTGCCAAAGCATAGTGTGGAAAGCTTGGTGTGAAGCCAACGAAGAGACGCAGGAAGAAAAACTGATTCCGATGAAAGACTTGAAGGAAGGAAATCACGAGAAATGGAATATTCCTACCAGTCTTGAGCCTAATGCCGTAATGCCGTATTATTATGGTGTGAAGGGTAAAAGCAAGTCAAAATTGCCTTTCTTCGTATATCTGCATGGCTCAGGTCCTAAAGATCAGGAATGGAGCACGGGATTGAAGCTTGCAAATATATTCCAAGACTCACCATCTGTATATTTCATTCCGCAGATTCCTAACGAGGGAGAATACTATCGCTGGTGGCAATTAGCAAAGCAATATGCTTGGGAAAAGCTCCTTCGCATTACGCTTTCTGATGATAAGATAGATGCGAACAGACTTTATATCTTTGGAATCTCTGAAGGAGGATACGGCAGTCAGCGCTTGGCTTCATTCTATGCAGATTACTTTGCCGCTGCTGGTCCGATGGCTGGAGGTGAACCTCTAAAAAATGCTCCAGTGGAAAACTGCGCAAACATCGGTTTCTCTTTTCTCACAGGTGCCGTCGATCAAGGTTTTTACCGCAATATCTTGACCTATTACACTCAAGTGGCTTTCGACTCAATACAATTAGCACACCCTATTTCAGCTGATGGAAAGCCTATGTTCCAGCATCGCATCAATCTCCTTCCTAATATGCAACACAGCATAGACTACCGACTTACGCCACCTTGGCTCAAGTCTTTCACACGCAATCCTTATCCTAAGACCGTCCTTTGGGAGGACTTTGAGATGGATGGACGCCATCGAACTGGCTTCTATAATCTTCAAGTGTTGGCACGTCCTTCCGAGGAGCGTACTTACTATGAGATGAATATCAAGGATAACGTCATCTCTCTGAGTATTGACGACGTGAAATACACTGCCACTCAGAAGGACCCTCAATGGGGAATAGAAATGAAGTTTAATAGAACTTATTCCAAAGCAATGGGTGGAAAACTCAGGATTTATCTCAATGACAAGTTAGTGGATATGAATAAAGCCGTGACTGTCATCGTCAACGGCAAGCAAGTATTCAACGGCAAAGTCAATGCAAACCTGCGAGACATGATAGACAGTTGCATGGAATTCTACGATCCTTACCGCGTATATCCTTGTTCCGTTACGGTCGAGTATTAGTTGAACTTGTAAATAAAATATCAATATAATAAGTAGGTAATTAAAATTATTTTAATAATGAATAGATAATCATAATTGGTTTTCATTATTATAAAGATGATTCCGATTACCTACTTAAAAATAAAAAAACGCATTATTCTTATATTTTCTCTTTGTTTTTATTTATTGATATTTTTGTTGTTTAATGGCCTGACAGCACCGTTGTTAGTAAGGCTATACCTTTACAATACGCTCATTCGCTTTGCATATTATCGAAGAAACAATCATGAAGAAATTAAACTAACTCACATTCTTCATTCATTAACCAGACGACCTGATCACTTTTTACTCAACTCTCAAACCATTACGACACTCCCAAAAGTCAAGCCCCTGTGAAGCGACCTTAAGGTCTGCTCGCAGGGGCTTGATTGTTTATTTTAGTTTATCAAGCTTTGATTTGCTTTCTTCATTTAGTTTACTCACCAAGCATCTTGGTGATTTCTTCAGCCTTCTGTGTCTCGCCGATTGCATTGTAGATCATGCGGAGCTGGTAAGGCCAGTTTGGAATAACCTTTCGGTCTGGGTCGAGTTCCTTTACCTTCTCGAAGTATTCCTTTGCTTCTACCAGGGCAGCCTTTACCTTCTCTGCATCTTCAGTCTTGATACGACCGTTTACGCTGTACTTCTCGTTGAGATCAAAGCCCTTAGAGCTTGCACAAACACCGAGATTAAACCAAACAGTAGTCCACTGAGCATCAATCTCAATAGCCTTCTTGAAAGAAGCTATAGCGCTTTCCCAGTCATGAGCGTTCATTGCATTCTCACCCTTGATAGCCCAAGCCATCTTGTTCTGTGGGTTTGCAGCGATTTCATCGTCAAGAAGCTTCTTAGCCATTTCCTTCTCACCGATACGGTCATAGAGTGAAGCCATCTGTGGGAAATACTTCTGTGCGTTGATTTCTTTCAGCTTGTTGATGTAATTGAGAGTATCGTCGTGTGTCTTACACTGCTTTTCGAGAATAGCAACGTAGATGCCTTCTGCATCAGCAGCAGAAGCAGTGTCAGCCATTGCTATTTCAGCAAACTTCTGAGCAGTCACATAGTCTTCCTTCTGAGCATAGAGGAAAGCCACTACGCGAGATACGTTACCAGCATTCTGGTCCTTCTTGCCAGCAACCTCAGAGAAGAGAGAGCTGAAAGCAGAGTTTACATAACTCTCGTAGTACTTGAGAGCGCCAGCATTATCTTCCTTCTCCTGGCATTCCTGACCTGCAACGATGAGGAGAACACGGAGATTCTGGAGACGGTCCACATTCTTCTTGTGGAACTTAGGAGCCACCTTGCCCTTGTCATTAGGCTGATTATCATAGATGTCTGTCTGGCAAGCATCATTGATTACATTGAGCACGCTCTTGAAGTTGACTGGATCCTTCTTGCCAGAAGCAGCATTTATCTGGTATGTGTCGAAAGCTGCAGAAGCGTCCTTGTAGGCAAGTTCTGTAAGCATTCCGTAACCTTTAGCCTTCTGCTCAGCAGAGAGACCGGAAAGGGCAGCATTAAGAGTAGTGACAGCCTCGTCGTAAGACTTACCCTTCATCTGCTTAGTAATGTCCTGTGCAAAAGACGATGTAGCCATAAGAGCCACCATCGCAGTAATAAATAACTTTTTCATAAGCAATAATAAATTGGTGAATTGTAAATATAATTATTGTATTTCTTTATGAGGCAAGTAGGCATAATGATTAGCCTACCTGTCTCATTTGCATTTTTATTCTTGAGTCTCAGGAGTTTCATTGTTTGCAGGAGCATCAGAGTCAGCAGAGTTTACATCTACATTCTCTTCACCTTCAGCCAATTCGTCCAGAAGTTCCTCATCCTCATCGATGTGCATTACCTTGCACACGCTTGCGATGTAGTCATTCTTCTTTTTCAAATCTATGAGTTTCACACCCTGAGTGCCACGGCTCATTACTCGGCAACTTGCCACAGAGAAACGGATGGTAATGCCACTCTTGTTGATGATCATGAGGTCTTCATCATCCTGTACTGTGTTTATAGCGAGGAGTTTACCTGTCTTGTCCGTAATATTGAGAGTCTTGACACCCTTTGTGCCACGGTTAGTCATGCGGTAATCCTCCACCTTAGTGCGCTTGCCGAATCCCTTTTCGCTCACCACCATAATGGTGTCATTATCAGGGTCATGCACTACAATCATTCCAATTACCTCATTGTCAGGCTCCTCATCCAGTGAGAGATTCATACCGCGGACACCAGTGCTGACACGTCCCATGGTGCGAATCAGATTCTCATTGAATCTTACAGCCTTACCATTGCGGCTTGCAAGGATGATTTCATCACTGCCATTGGTGAGAACTACATTCACTACCTCGTCACCTTCAAGGATATTGATAGCGATAACGCCCTTGGTGCGAACGTGTGAGTAGTCAGCCAGTCTGGTTTTCTTGACTGTACCATTCTTTGTAGCGAATACCACATTATGGCTTTGGAGGAATTCTGGGTCCACGAACTTATGACTCTCGATTTCAAGTACAGCATTGACAGAGTCGCCAGGCTCGAGTTCGAGCATATTCTGGATTGCGCGTCCCTTAGAGTCTTTCGCTCCCTCTGGTATTTCATAGCACTTGAGCCAATGTACGCGTCCCTTGCGTGTGAAGAAGAGAAGCATGTCATGAGCGTTAGCCACATAGAGCTGCTCGGTAAAGTCTGCCTCACGAGTGCGTGAACCTCTGGAGCCTACTCCGCCCTTAGACTGGTTCTTGTAGTCAACCAATGGAGTGCGCTTGATGTAGCCGAGATGACTCATTGTGATAGCCATTGCATCGTTAGCATAGAAATCTTCAGGATTAAACTCCTCACTGGTGTATTTGATTTCAGTGCGACGCTCATCTCCATACTTTTCTTTCACTTCGATAAGTTCATCCTTCATCACCTTCTTGCAGAGCTCAGGGTCATCGAGAATCTGCTGGAGATAAGCGATGAGTTTTTCCAATTCCTCATATTCAGCGTGAAGCTCATCGACACGCAGACCTGTCAACTGTGAGAGACGCATATCCACGATAGCCTTTGACTGTATCTCATCGATGCTGAATCTCTCTTCGAGAGCACGCTGAGCCTCAGTAGGATTCTTGGAAGCGCGGATGATTCTCACCACTTCATCGATATTATCCACTGCGATAATCAATCCTTCGAGGATGTGAGCGCGAGCTTCTGCCTTTGCTTTATCAAACTTAGTGCGACGGATTGTTACGTCGTGACGGTGCTCTACGAAATACTTGACGCATTCCTTCAGAGTGAGCAAGCGTGGACGTCCCTTTACCAATGCGATGCAATTGACAGAGAAAGAGCTCTGAAGGTTTGTCATCTTAAACAGCTTGTTCATCACTACATTGGCGTTAGCGTCACGCTTTACGTCAACTACGATGCGCATGCCCTGACGTCCAGTCTCGTCGTTGACATTGCTGATGCCGTCAATCTTGCCTTCCTTGACGAGTTCTGCAATATACTCGATAAGCTGTTGCTTATTTACGCCGTAAGGTATTTCTGTTACTACGATTCTGTCATGAGTATCTTCGCTTTCGATTTCTGCCTTAGCGCGTATCACGATACGTCCACGACCAGTCTCATAAGCATCCTTTACGCCCTGAATGCCATAGATATAAGCGCCTGTAGGGAAGTCAGGAGCCTTGATATACTGCATCAGTCCGTCAGTGTCAATGTCAGGATTGTCTATATAAGCGCAACATCCGTCAATGACTTCTCCGAGATTATGAGTAGGGATATTAGTAGCCATACCCACAGCGATACCGTTTCCTCCATTGACCAGGAGATTAGGAATCTTGGTAGGCATCACAGTAGGTTCCTGCAGAGTGTCATCGAAGTTGTTTGCCATATCGACGGTATTCTTCTCCAGGTCGTCCATGATGTGCTCACCCATCTTTGAGAGTCGGCACTCAGTGTAACGCATTGCGGCAGCTGAGTCGCCGTCAATACTACCGAAGTTACCCTGACCGTCCACGAGAGTGTAGCGCATATTCCAGTCCTGCGCCAAGCGCACGAGCGCTCCATATACAGAAGAGTCGCCATGTGGGTGGTACTTACCGAGCACTTCACCAACTACGCGCGCGCATTTCTTATAAGGGTTATTACTTGTATTGCCGATGCCGAGCATACCATAGAGTATGCGTCTATGCACAGGCTTGAAGCCGTCTCTTACATCAGGAAGAGCACGAGCCACGATTACCGACATGGAATAGTCGATATAGGAGGATTGCATCTCCTCTTCGATATTGACCTGTATTATTCTGTCGCGGTCAATAGTCTGTGATTCATCCATTCTTTTTGAGTAGTTATAATGTTATGTATATTTTCTGCTAATTTCGTATTTTTGGCGGTTTTTAGAGCTTTTGAGCCGTTTTCCGCAATTTAATGCTATGCAAAAGTAATGTTTTTTTCTGATACTGCAAAGGCTTAGAACGCTTTTTATGCGCTTTTTATGCGTTTTTTTATCATTTTCAGCACTTTTTGTTAGTTGTTGTTAGAAAATAAAATATCAATAGAAAAGAAAACTCAACTTCCACAAGCAACAAACAGCCCTCCGTCCCTACTTATGTGTGAATGATTAAAGTGTCAATAATCTATATTGTAGTTTTTGGAGTTTAGAGGTTTTGTTGAATGTGTAAACAAGGCAAAAACGAAACAACCTGACAACTAAACAACCTGACAACGCTAACGCATCGCTCTATTGATGTTTTATAGTTTAATATTGCACAATACAACAATATTTTAACAAATAAAATCCACGACAAAATATTCGTTTGTAAATACGCGATTCTCGTAGATTTTGCAATGTATTGATTATCAGGGTATTGCAAAACCTACGCGCAAAAAAGACTGTTTTTTACGCATAAAAAGGCGAAAATATAGCAAAAAAGACATTGATATTGAGAGGTGAAAGCATAGATATTACAGTGTAAAAGCTTAGTTATTGCAAGGTAATAACTAAGTTATTGCGCCCACACCATGAATATTTCGCATTTTTATTGCTTTTTCTTTTCTTAAAAGCATTGCTTTAACATATTTTCAAGTTGTTGAGATGGACGTTTTTCTTATCATTTTAACGGTTGTAAAAAATGCTTAAAGCACAAATCAAAGGGCGATTACACTTTAAAAAAACTGTTGTGAAGAAGTGAAAAATAGCAATATAGAATAATAAAGAAAAATATGTTTGTTTATTTTTATTTCTTGATATTGTCTGAATTGCAGTTTAGAGATATTTTGGTTGTTCATTGTTCTGTGGGAAGAGAATGATCAGTCGTTATATTTCTGACAAAAAAATATTTTCTTCTCCCGTTTTGCCTTTTCTCAGATAAAAGTTGTATATTTGCACCGGAATAATCATTTACCAACCTAATATAATGATTCAATTATGAATATACGACAAAAACTATACTCCGTAATCCTCTCTTTAGGGTGTTCATGCTTGACTGCTAATGCCGCAGTGGTTCAGAACTTTATGAATGATGATAATACCACCGTTCAGCATTACAATCCTACGGCTGAGAATCTGGCGTCGCGCAAAGATTTTCAGGATGCTAAATTTGGAATATTCCTCCACTGGGGACTCTATAGTATGCTTGCCACAGGCGAATGGACAATGACTAATAAGGACCTGAATTATAAAGAATATGCGAAATTAGCAGGTGGATTCTATCCTGCAAAGTTTGACGCAGCCAAATGGATTGCAGCTATCAAAGCGTCTGGAGCAAAATATATTTGCTTTACCACTCGCCATCATGAAGGCTTTTCTATGTTTAAGTCGAAGTATTCTGACTATAACATAGTGGATGCCACCCCTTTCCGTCGCGACATTCTAAAAGAACTTGCAGACGAATGTCATAAGCAAGGCATACGTCTTCACCTATATTATTCGCACATCGACTGGTATCGTGAAGATGCTGTCTGGGGACGAACCGGACGCGGAACTGGTCGCCCGAATCCGCAAGGTAACTGGAAAAGCTATTATCAGTTTATGAATAATCAGTTGACGGAGTTGCTTACCAATTACGGCAAGGTAGGAGCAATATGGTTTGATGGTTGGTGGGATCAGGATGAAAACCCTGGGTTTGACTGGCAGTTGCCTGAGCAATACGCATTGATTCACCGTCTTCAGCCTTCTTGCCTCGTGGGAAATAATCATCATCATACTCCTTTCGAAGGTGAGGACTTCCAGATGTTTGAACGCGACCTTCCTGGTGAAAATAAGGCAGGACTCTCTGGACAGGACATCAGCAAACTTCCTTTGGAGACTTGCGAGACAATGAATGGAATGTGGGGCTATAAGATTACGGATCAGAATTATAAATCCACCAAGACATTGATACATTATCTCGTAAAGGCAGCTGGCAATAATGCTAACCTCCTTATGAATATTGGTCCTCAGACAGATGGCGAACTGCCAGCTGTTGCGCTTGAGCGCTTAAGCGAGATTGGTGAATGGATGAAAACTTATGGAGAAACAATCTACGGTACTCGTGGCGGTATTGTCGTGCCTCATGACTGGGGAGCAACTACTCAAAAGGGCAATCGTCTCTTCGTTCATATCCTCAATCTGCAGGATAAAAGTCTCTTCCTACCAGTGGGTAACTGCAAGATAAAGAATGCTTTCGACTTTGCCACAAAGCAAAAGATAAAAATTCAGAAATGCGAAGGTGGCATTGTGCTTTGCTTCGATAAAGTGCCTACCGAAATTGACAAGGTCATTGAGGTCGTTATAGCGAAATAGCGGTTTTGTCGTTTGGTGGTTTTGTTGTTTGGTTGATAGTCTATGTGTAAGCGATTTTTCAAACAGCTAAACCACCAAACAATAAGACCACCAAATAACTAACAACCAAACGACAAAACCACCAGACTATAATAAAATCAGGATAATTTCACTCAAAATAACGTTTAGATTGTTACTTTTAGGTTAAAAATGCTACGAAATTGACGATTATCCAACTATTATTATTTTTATATCATATTTTTTTCTTACCTTTGCACGAAGTTTAAACCAACCAAGCAAAAATAATACTTGAGATGAAAGTTTCGATAGTGAAATATAACGCCGGAAACATTTTCTCGGTCATAAATGCCGTAAAGCGACTCGGAATAGAACCTTTATGGACCGACAATGCCGACGAACTGACTTCTTCTGATTGCGTAATCTTCCCCGGACAGGGCGAGGCACGCAATGCTATGGGGTATCTCAAATCACGCAACCTCGACACTCTGATTGCCGACTTAAAGCAACCTGTGCTTGGCATCTGTATCGGACAGCAGTTGCTCTGCAAGCATTCTGAGGAAGGTGATACCGACTGCATAGGCATTTTCCCAATCGATGTGAAAAGGTTTCAGCCTACTAAGCACGAGCAGAAGGTGCCGGCAATGGGATGGAACTCTATATACGACCTCAAGTCACCACTCTTCAAGGGGTTGACTGAAAGGGATTACGTATATTTCGTTCACTCATATTACTGCGAGATGTGCGATTACACCGCTGCAACGGCTGACTACATACTGCCTTACAGTGCAGCCCTGCATAAAGATAACTTCTTTGCCACGCAGTTTCATCCTGAAAAAAGTGGCGTAGTAGGTCACAAGATATTAAGTAACTTCATCGAAATTTCATCAGCCCAATGATAGAACTCATCCCAGCCATCGACCTCATCGGAGGTAAATGCGTGCGCCTAACTAAAGGCGACTACGACAGTAAAAAGGTTTACAACGAAGACCCTGTGGCTCAAGCGAAGGAGTTTGAAGCTATGGGATTTCATCGACTGCACGTCGTTGACCTTGACGGAGCAAAAAGCCATCATATCGTCAACGATGCTGTACTGCGCGAGATAACTGCCAATACCTCACTCGTGGTGGATTTCGGAGGTGGCATAAAGACAGAAGAGGACATCCGCAAGGCTTTCGATGCCGGCGCAAGCATGGTGACTGTAGGTTCTATTGCGGTGACTAATCCAGAACTGTTCCTCTCTTGGCTCGACAAATTCGGTCCCGAACGCATTATTCTCGGTGCCGATGTGCGCAATGGAATGGTTTCCATCAACGGATGGAAAGAGGACTCATCCGAGCATCTGCTTCCTTTCCTCAAGACCTATATGGAGCATGGAGTAAGAAATGTGCTCTGTACAGAAATCTCAAAGGACGGCACTCTGTCAGGTCCGGCAATAGACCTCTACAAGAGTATCATGCAAGCCTATCCTGAAATGTATCTGATAGCTTCGGGAGGCGTCTCTTGCAATGAGGATATTGAGGCACTGCAAGAAGCTAATATCCCTGCCGTGGTATTCGGAAAGGCTTACTACGAAGGAAAAATAGACATCGAGAGACTAAAGGCTTTCGGAATGTCGGGATTGTAGTTCTAATTTAGGGTTTAATATTATTTCATATTTTGAATATGCTTGCAAAACGCATTATACCTTGTCTTGACGTAAAAAATGGAGAGACTGTAAAAGGAACTAACTTTGTAAACCTACGCTCTGCTGGCGATCCAGTGATGCTGGGAAAAGCTTACAGTGATGCTGGAGCTGACGAACTCGTCTATCTCGACATTACAGCTTCTCACGAAGGACGCAAGACTTTCACGGATATGGTGACAAAAGTCGCTCTCGAAATAAATATCCCATTCACCGTTGGTGGCGGTATCAACGCAATAGAAGACGTGGACAGAATGCTCAGCGCTGGTGCAGACAAGGTCAGCATCAATAGTGCAGCGCTCAGAAGACCAGAGTTTATCGACGAGATAGCAGCCAAATTCGGCTCTCAAGTCTGCGTATGCGCCATTGATGCCCGTAACGATGAAGATGGATGGCATTGTTATCTCAACGGAGGCAGAGTCAGAGTGGAGCGCACTCTGCTCGACTGGGCTAAGGAAGTAGCTGATAGAGGAGCTGGAGAAATTCTCTTCACATCAATGGATCACGACGGTGTGAAGCAGGGATTTGCCAATGAAGCCCTCGCGCAACTTGCCGATATGCTCCCTGTCCCTGTGATAGCAAGCGGTGGAGCTGGAAAGAAAGAGCATTTCAGAGATGCTTTCCTAAAGGGAAAAGCGGATGCTGCTCTCGCTGCAAGCGTATTTCATTTCGGCGAAATTCCTATCCCTGAACTTAAGGAATACCTTCGCAAAGAGGGCATTAACGTCAGGATTTAGTGCGGTTTCATTGCTAAGTAGATTGTCAAAATAATAATGGCAAATCATCTTTTATTATTTATTGATTATCTAAATAGTTTTGATGACCCATGTATATAGTCTCTGCTGAAACGATATAAAGTAACAACAACAAACAACAATGTAAGAAGACATCACACTATGAAAGTAGATTTTACGAAATGTGGCGGTCTTGTACCTGCCATTATTCAGGATGCCGTGACCAAGAATGTGCTCATGCTCGGTTACATGAATGAGGAATCTCTCGCCAAGACGCTCGAGACGAAGAAGGTGACTTTCTGGAGCCGCTCTCGCAATACGCTTTGGACTAAGGGCGAGACAAGTGGTAACTTCCTCGACCTCGTGGATATCAAGGTCGATTGCGATAATGACACCCTGCTCGTAAAAGTCCATCCACACGGTCCTACTTGTCATACTGGTACTGACACTTGCTGGGGCGAGGAAAATAAATAACTGTTTATCCATGCTGTCCTTCCGCAACCTCAGGAAGCAAGAATACAATAAACATTAAACACAATAATAGAAATGGAAGAGAAAAATCCACTCTTGTTCCTTAGCGAACTACAAGACTTCATAGAAAAACGTCACGAAGAAATGCCGGAAGGCTCATACACCACCAGCCTTTTCAATGACGGACTCAACAGAATGGCTCAGAAGGTGGGCGAGGAAGCTCTCGAACTCGTCATCGAAGCCACAAACGGAACTAACGACCGCCTCATATATGAAGGCGCTGATATGTTCTATCATCTCATAGTACTCCTCACGAGTAAAGGACTTCGCATAGAAGATCTTGCTAAGGAGCTCGCTGTGCGCCATGATCCTAATTGGCATAAGCACTGATTCGGGTTTCCTTGTTTTCGCTCCTTCTTCTGGCGAAAGATTAACAATAATACCCTAAACGTATAAGTATCAAAGTGTCACTAATAGATTATCACAAAGTCAATATCTATCATCAGGATGGTGATAACGTTCTCGAAAACGTTGATTTCAAAGTCAACGAGGGAGAATTTATTTATATTATAGGCAAAGTGGGCTCTGGAAAGAGTTCCCTCTTGCGTAGCATCTATGCTGAACTCGACATCGAAGAGGCAGAGAATGCTATCGTTTTGGGACGCGATATGCTGAAACTCAAGCGCAAGGAGACTCCTGCTCTGCGTCGTGAGTTGGGCATCATCTTCCAGAATTTCCTCCTACTCACTGATAGGTCTGTTTGCCAGAATCTTGAGTTTGTGCTCAAAGCCACTGGATGGAAAAAGGAGAATATCGAAAAGCGTATCGACGAAGTGCTCGAAAGCGTAGGAATGACAGAGGCTAAGCACAAGATGCCATATCAGCTTTCTGGAGGCGAACAGCAACGCATTGCCATAGCTCGTTCCATACTCAATAATCCGAAGGTGATTCTTGCAGACGAACCTACCGGAAATCTTGACCCAGAAACGGCAGACAATATCGTTGCTCTTCTCAAGGAAATCACTGCCACTGGCACCGCTGTAGTAATGACTACTCATAATATTCCGATGCTGGACAAATTCCCAGGAATCGTATATCAATGCCAGGATAGACAGATAAAAGATATCACTGAGCAATACAGATAGGCTTGTCGTTGTTTGTTCGTTTGACTGTTTAGTGGCAGTGTAAATAAGACAAAAAGCCGCCACTGTGCCAGCCGCGTTACCAGCTGAATAACAAACAGCGCCCCAAAAAGACGCCACTGTGCCAGCCGCGTTACCGGCTGGATAACAAAATGTCAAAACCTCAAAACAACAAAGAAAACAACATTAACTCAAAACAAACAAAAATAATTCACAAGAACATGAAAGTAATGAAATTTGGAGGTACATCCGTAGGCTCACCACAGCGTATGCAGGATGTCTCTCAACTCATAACAAAGTCTGGAGAACCTACATTCGTAGTGCTCTCTGCTATGTCTGGAACGACAAACTCGCTCATTGAGGTGTGCGATTACCTCTACAAGAAAAACTCTGACGGAGCTAATGAGGTCATCAACACCCTCGAAAAGAAATATATGAAGCACGTCGATGAGCTCTATTCCACTCAGGAAATGAAGGAGACCACTCGCAAGTTCCTTGCTGACGAGTTCCGTTATCTTCGTAGTTTCACCAAAGATATATTCACAAGTTTCGAAGAGAGAATTATCGTTGCTCAGGGCGAGGTAATCAGCACCAATATGGTAGTCAATTATCTTAAGGAGATTGGCATAAAGGCTTTGCTTATCGATGCCCTCGACTTCATGCGTACTGACAAGAATGCTGAGCCTGACGCACCTTATATCAAGGAGCATCTCTCTGAGATAATGAGTGCCAATAAAGGTTATCAAATCTATATTACCCAGGGTTTCATCTGTCGTAATGCCTACGGAGAGGTGGACAATCTCCAGCGTGGAGGTTCTGATTACACCGCTTCTCTTATCGGTGCTGCTCTCATGGCTGATGAAATAATCATCTGGACCGATATTGACGGAATGCACAATAATGATCCTCGTATCGTCGATAAGACGGAAGCTGTGCATCAACTGCATTTCGAAGAGGCTGCAGAACTGGCTTATTTCGGTGCTAAGATTCTCCACCCTACTTGCGTTCAACCTGCTAAGTTTACTGGCATTCCTGTCAGAATCAAGAACACTATGGACCCTGAGGCTGACGGAACTGTAATCAACAATACTCTGAAACGTTGTGCTATCAAGGCCGTTGCCGCGAAAGACAATATCATTGCTATCAAGATTAAGTCTTCACGTATGCTTCTCGCCACTGGTTTCCTGCGCAAAGTGTTTGAAATATTTGAGAATTACAACACTCCTATCGACATGGTTACAACCTCAGAGGTAGGTATTAGTGTCAGCATCGACAAATCGACTCATCTCGACCAAATCGTCAATGAACTGAAAAAGTACGGCACTGTCACAGTTGATAAGGATATGTGCATCATCTGCGTGGTGGGTGACCTCGAATGGAACAACGTAGGATTTGAAACTCTTGCTACAGATGCGATGCGTGACATTCCTGTAAGAATGATTTCATACGGTGGTTCAAACTACAACATCTCTTTCCTCATCAAGGAAGAAGACAAGAAAAGAGCCTTGCAGAATCTCTCCGCACAACTGTTCAATAAGTAATCTCCAGAATCATATCCCTCGGTCTTCTAACGAAAGAAAATTATTCTTTCTGGCGTGAAAATAATACTCATGCTAAGCAGACTTGAGGGATATGACACTGTAAAGCAACAGCACAACACACAATAATAATACTACATTATACGTTATATAGAATGAACAAAGGCTCATTTCCAATAGAAAAATTCAATGGCTTACAGACTCCTTTCTATTACTATGATAGTGAGATTCTTGATGCCACTCTTAAAACAATAAATGAAGAAATCAGAAATCGCAAAAACTTCCACGTACATTACGCCATAAAGGCGAATGCTAACAGCGCTGTCTTGCAGACGATAAAAGAGGCTGGACTGGGAGTGGATTGCGTCAGCGGTGGCGAAATACAAGCTGCGCTGGATGCTGGATTTGACGCTGGCAAGATTGTCTTTGCTGGAGTAGGCAAGGCTGACTGGGAGATAATCCTCGCTCTTGATGCTGGAATATTCTGTTTCAATGTCGAAAGCCTTGAGGAACTTCATATCATCGACTCTATTGCAGCTTCTAAAGGCAAGATGGCAAAGGTCTGCTTCCGCATCAATCCTGACGTTGGAGCACATACTCACGCCAATATCACTACGGGACTGGCTGAGAATAAATTTGGCATTCCGATGGAAGACATGGAGAAAGCTATCCATGAGGCTGAACGTCTGAGCAACATCGAGTTTCTCGGACTTCATTTCCACATAGGTAGCCAAATCCTTGAGATGAATGATTTCGAAGCACTATGCGTTAGAATCAATGAATTACTCGAACGTCTTGACGAGCAGGGCATTGAGGTGGAGATAATAAATGTAGGCGGAGGATTGGGCATTGACTACGATGATCCTAACGGAAAGCCAATTCCTGACTTCAAAGCTTATTTCGACACCTATGCCAATGGTCTTAATGTCAAGCCTAATCAGGAGATTCACTTCGAATTGGGCAGATCTGTAGTAGGACAGATGGGCTCACTCATCACTCGCATCCTCTACACTAAGCGAGGCAAGCACAAGCAGTTTGCCATAGTGGATGGAGGCATGACAGACCTCATTCGTCCAGCTCTCTATCAGGCTCATCATAAGATAGAGAATATCTCAAGCAATGAAGGTCTTCAGAAGTATGACGTGGTGGGTCCTATCTGCGAGTCAAGTGACGTATTTGGCAAAGCCATTGAGCTCAATGAATGTCATCGTGGCGACCTGATAGCCTTGCGTTCTGCCGGTGCCTACGGCGAGATAATGGCTTCACAGTACAACTGTCGCCGTCTTCCTGTGGGCGTAATGTCCGACAAGCTCTGATGCTCTACATTGATTCCACGCGAATCCTTGATAAGACTTCATGAGTCAATGATAATATAAGGCAATACTGTGAAAATATAGACTTCGGTGTAAATCGATGATATTTCTCTGCATTAACCGTTGCAGAAACTTGCGATTTCAACGTAGTTAAAAATAGATCATTTACACAAATGATAGAGATTACGACCATAACAATTATAATATCAGCGGTGACACTATTCTTGGCGATAGTGTCGCCGATGTTCAATGCTCTCTTCAGAGCACCAGAACATAAAGGAAACACCTCAGCACCTGACCACCACAATGATGCTTCAGATGCTGATACCAACCATATTGTCAATACTGGGACGCAAAATAAGCAAATGAGCATCGTGATTATAGCTCACGATAACGCACCTGAGTTGGAGAATAGCCTCCCTTCTTTTCTGTCGCAAGACTATGCTTCTGATTATGAAGTTATTGTAGTGGCTGATGAAAGTGATTCTGATACCGACGATGTCATAAAGCGATTTGCTAATCATAAGAAACTATACGCCACTTTCTTGCCTCATTCCTCACGATATATCAGCAGAAAGAAATTGGCTATCACGCTCGGCATCAAGGCTGCCAAATACCCTTGGGTTATCGTCACTGACGCTTGGTGCAAGCCCGAAGACAATCAATGGCTTCGTAGCTTTGCTCAGTACTGCTCTAGTGACAAAGAGATTGTAATAGGACACACATTCTATGATGATGATGCTCCTTTCGCTTACCAATACGAGCACTCTGTCCACGCTGCTTATAATCTTCGGTCTGCCACAAAAGGAAAGGGCATCACGACCAATTCTCCTCTCGTGGCTATAAGGAAAGACTTCTTTATGAAGGAAAACGGTTTTCTCGGAAACTTGAAGTTTGTACGTGGAGAATATGCATTCCTCGTCAATAAATTCTCAAACAAAGAGAATACTGGCGTTGCGATTGCACCATCATCGTTTCTCATAGAGGATGCTCCTTTCAAGAAAAGATGGGGCAACAACCATCTCTTCGCTATCAATGCGCAAGGCTGTCTCGATGGTTTCTATAGACTCAGGACTCTCTATCACCTCGACAATGGCTTGATGCACCTATGCCATCTCGCTCTTGTTGCCGGCATCATCTATGGTTCTATTGCCAAGGATTGGATTGCTCTCGGAGTAAGTATCTTCGCTTTCATCGTGGAATATGCTCTTCGCGCATTCTTTGCACGTAAAGCTATGATTACATTCCGTGCTCATGTTCCATTACTGATAGTTCCACTTCTTGATTTCATTCAGCCCCTCAAAGATTTGTTTTGGAGGATTAAATACCTATTTGCAGACAAATACGACTTTATCACGCATAAGATATAATGACAATTATCCACTACATACCCACCATGGACCCTAAGGCTGGAACGGCTCCCGAATACGTGGAATGCCTCGTTCGAGCTACCCGCAATGTGGCTGAAAGTCACGTCATTACCGACAGTGACCTGGGGGATAATGTCATTTCTATACGTAAAAACATCAGAGGATTTGTCAAGAAATTCCGTCCTGACATCCTCCACATACACGCTGCGTGGAGTTTCAAGGCAGCGATGGTTATGAAAAAGGCAACAGAAATGGGGGTTTTCACGCTCCTTTCTGTTCATGGCGGACTGGCGCCTGAAGTGGTTGATCTCGATTTTTGGAAACAGAAACTTCCACGATTGGTATGCTATCAGCTTCTTATGGTAAGAAAGTGCCAGGCTCTTGTCGCAGTCAGCCAAGAGGATTATGATTCTCTTAAAGCCCTTGGATTGAAGAAGAGAATCGTTAATATCCCCCACCCTGCTCTTTTTCATAAAAGTGATGAGGAGACAAAAGATTTGCTGATGGCAATCTATCATAAGGTCATTGACACCAATTACCTTCTACGTATCACTGAATCAGAGGTGGTTTTCGTTAAGAAATGCGTGGCAATAAAGATGTGGAATGATAACCGTAACTTCGACGTCACCACTTCGACAAAGCGATGCGACGAAGTGACGGCGCAGTTGATTGAGGAGACTAAAAGCCTCGTGGAATTGCATAAGAACCTCTCATTCAAACGTATTTTTATCTATGCGCACGACAATGGCGTCACCGCATTGATGATGGAAGGTGCAGAAATGGCAGGAATCTCTATGCCTTCTCTTCTCGATGTCAATGCTTTGCCAAGATTTAAGCAGAAATTTCACAAAGACAAATATGCAAAGTCTTTCAATAAACTCTGCAAGGTAATCTCGCATGTGGCAGAAGGAAAAGAACTTACGCCAGCTTTCACGCTCTCAGGTAGTGTCTCTTTTCACACTGTCTGTCAGATCTTCCAATGCTTGCGATTTTCATCTTATGATGAAGACAGCTTTTCCATTCTGGCAAAAAAGGCAGGCATTAGCAAGTTTACTGCCCGTCTTCTTCAGTACATTAGTAACACTTTCTACATGGAAAAAGGCTATATGCCGATTCTTCCTGATAAGAAATCTCTATAAAATAACATTATGATTATGAACCTAAAATCCGTCAATATATATGTAAGAAAACAATCTAATCCCTATCTAAACCAAATCTAATTCCTAAAACATTCATCAACAAATTAAATCAATCACCATGCAACATCAACAGAAATACGACATCGAGAAGGATATGCGCTATCTGCAACTCCTCTCACAGACGTTTCCTAACATCGCAGCTGCGGCTACTGAGATAATCAATCTCTCCGCTATCCTCAATCTTCCTAAGGGAACTGAACATTTCATTGCTGACATCCACGGTGAAAACGAGGCTTTTCTCCATGTCATAAAGAATGCTTCTGGAAATATCAAGCGTAAGGTATATGAGCTATTTGACAATACTTTACGTGAGGCTGAACTCAAAGAACTCTGCACCATCATCTATTATCCAGAGCAGAAACTGGAAATGATCAAGGCAAGAGAGGAGAATATCAATGACTGGTACCACATCATCCTATATCAATTGGTAAGAGTATTGCGTGAGGTTTCATGCAAATACACGCGCTCCAAGGTTTCCAAGTCTCTGCCACGAGAGTTTTCTTACATCATACAAGAGTTGCTCTATGAGCATCATGCTGAAGCTGCTAAGACGGCTTATGTCAACGTAATCATCGATACTATAATATCCACTCGTCGTGCTGATGCTTTCATCATTGCCACCTGTAAGGTTATCCAGCGTCTTTCCATTGACCAGCTCCACATCCTTGGCGACGTATATGACCGCGGACCTGGCGCACACATCATCATGGATTACCTCTCACAGTACCATTCCTGGGATATACAATGGGGCAACCACGACATACTGTGGATGGGTGCAGGAGCCGGTAATGACGCTTGTATCTGCAATGTAATACGTCTTTCGCTGCGCTACGCTAACCTCGTAACGCTTGAAGAAGGCTATGGCATCAATCTTATGCCTCTCGCCACATATGCTATGGAGCACTATGCTGACGATCCTTGCGATGCTTTCAAGCCAAAACTCAACGACAAGAATCGTGACCGCTTTGATAAGAAGACCCTCCGTCTCACAGCCATGATGCACAAGGCTATCTCCATCCTGCAATTCAAGGCAGAAGCCAATATATTCCTTCGCAATCCTACTTGGAACATGGAAGACCGCTGTCTCCTCAGAGACATCGACTATAAGAAGGGAATCATTCACCTATATGGTAAGGATTACGAACTGAAAGATAAGTTTTTCCCTACCATCGACCCTAAGAATCCGCTGCAGTTTACTAAGGAAGAACTTGACTTGATGGATAAACTCAACCATTCCTTCCGCGTAAGCGAAAAGCTCCAGCGACATATCCGCACTATTCTCTCTCACGGATGTATGTACGCAATTTATAATGATAACCTCCTCTTCCATGCTTCCGTTCCGCTCAATGAGGATGGAACTCTCAAGGAAGTGGAACTCGTCAAGGGTAAGAAATATTCTGGTAAGGAACTGATGAAGAAGACTGGACTCCTTGTTCGCTCTGCTTTCCAGTTGGACACACCAATTGAAGAGCGTCAGTATGCCATAGACTATTTCCTATATCTTTGGTGCGGAAAAGACTCTTGCCTCTTTGACAAGTCTAAGATGTCAACCTTCGAACGCTACTTCATTAGCGAAAAGGAAACACACGTTGAGGAGAAGGGCTACTTCTTCAAACTACGTGATGATGAAGCCACCATTGACCGCATCCTCGATGCTTTCGACGTGCACGGAGAACACCGACATATCATCAATGGACACGTGCCTGTTCACGTAGTAAACGGTGAAAAACCTATCAAGGCAAACGGTAAACTCATGGTGATAGATGGTGGCTTTGCAGAAGCATATCATAAAGAAACCGGTATAGCTGGCTACACATTAGTTTACCATAGCAGCGGTTTTGAACTCGTTCAGCATGAGCCTTTCACATCTTCCGTTGACGCAGTCATGCGTGGTACGGACATCGTTTCCACCAAGCAAATTGTGGAGACATCCGGACATCGCATGCGTGTAGGAGATACAGACCGTGGTGCAGAATTGAAACAGCAAGTGGAAGACCTCAAGGAACTCCTTTATGCTTACAGACACGGCTATATCACTGAGAATGCCAAATTATAATATTGCGATTTCGTAGGTCTTGTGTCTATACTTCAAAACCTTCTTAACGCATAAAAAGTAAATGTCGTTTACAAGAAGTTTTATTTCAATTGACCAAAGCAATTAATAAAAAATAGCGTGTAACCCAATAAGTTACACGCTATTTACAATTTAGTTTCGATATGCCACTTCACTTGCTCATAATAGGTCATCATTTTCTTTGTTTTTTCCTCCCACGAGAGTTGTATTTGTCTTTCCTTACAGTTCTCCGACATTTCTTTGAGCAAACTCCTGTTCTGCTCAAGTTCTTCTATCACTTTGGCAAATTCACCGACAGACCGATTTGGATTTGAGAGTAGTGCTATCTTTCTTCCTACTTTATTATCAATCACACTTGCCATCCCGTAGCACTCCCATACGAGCGTATTGCCATACGTCGCCAACCTCCGAACTGTCTGAAGCGAGCCTCAAACTTATCAAAATCCTTTATCCAAGTCTGCATATATGTCGTTTAGTTCTTTAATGTACTTTTTCGGACTGAATTGTTTGAAGATAGTCTTTCTTGCTTTCTCACCCAACTTTCTCAGCTGCGCTCTGTTCGCATCCATTTGCTTTACGGCTGTTACGATGGAGTCGCTGTCATGACCCTTGATGAACACACCGTTCTCACCGTCCTTCACTACTTGCGGTATGCTTCCCACCGGCGTAACGATAGGCGTTATTCCGTAGCTCATAGTTTCCAAGAGCGACATGGGGAGACCCTCGAAATATGACGGCAGAACAAAGACGTCAAGACTTCGCAGATAATCACACTTCGTCTTGCCTGACACCAGTCCTGCATATTCAAAGTTGTCGCCAAGCTGCTGTTCGAACAGTGGCAGATATTCTCCTTCCGTCTGTTCCTTTCCCGCAATCACGAGCTTGTATGCAATGCCTTCCTTCTTAAGCTGTTGACAAGCAGCAAGCAGTTCTGTCATTCCCTTGTTCGGCTCTATGCGTCCCAGATAACCAATGCGCAACGGCACCGATTCATCGTGAGCGCCACCTTCTATTTCAAACGCCTGAGCATCATTCAAGTCTACGCAGTTAGGAAGCGATACAACGTAGTTGGCTCCCAGTCGTTTTTGCAGTATGTCCTTCTCCATATCACTCAATACGATGAAAGGCATGTTCTGTCCGAACACCCATCGCATGATACGCATCAGATAGCCAGGAATATATGGAGCCGTCAGAAACAGTCCGCCATGTACATGCACCACCATCTTTCGTCCCCGCTTCCAGGCGTACCTCATAAACCACGGATCGCGCAGAAGCGAAGCCCTTGAAAGCGGGAAGTTATAGTGTATTAGGGCATCAGGATGTAAAGACAACATTGTTTTCCATTCCATATATTTTCCTATCAAAGAAGGAATACGATGCCATCCACCCAACTCTTTGTCCTTCTTGCCGAGTTCAAAATGCAAGTAGCGCTGTCCGCCATTGTTGCTTATGATGAACTGCGCAACAGACGAAATGCCACTCACGTTCCCGTTAGGATTGAGAGAGGGCGATGTTATAATAATGTTCATATTTTTCTTTTCGTTCTATTTGTTCAGCTTGCGCTCGTGTACCTCAATCTGTTCAGGAGTGAAACTCATCTTCTGCATCTTTGCTGGCACACCGCCGATGATACTGTAGGGAGGGAACGATTTTGTTACCACAGCTCCCAATGCCGGCACCTTAAGCAAAGTAGCCAAGGCGTATAATTGATTCTGCTTTTTACGAGCACCACCAAAGCGATAAACTCTATACACTCTCCGAAATGCTTCGACTTACCAGAAATCAAGCACAAGAGCATTATGAGTATAGCAAGACTGTCAATATCTCATCGCTCCAGTCAAAATCAACTGTAGCTGATAATATCGGCAATTTGGTACCGTCTGTAGCGGTGTTTTGGTACCGCTGATTCACGCTGTCGGATTTTTCGTAGCGGAAGAGTGGTACCGTTCAAACTATCCTTCTTTGACATAATGGCTCAGCAACGTGTGTAGCGGATGTTTGGTACCGGTACCATCCGACCGCTACAAACGGTACCATTGGGACGAAATTCTCATTTAATCCATATATATGAGATAATTAGTATAATTTTACGATCCACTGTTTCTCTTTTATGAGAAGTTCAGACTTATATTTTTGTCTAAAATATTTTTGTTTCTTCTGTATGGTTGTGGTGTATGCTGGTGCTACATTCGTACATATTATATATGAATGTCTGTTGTCATCAAATTCTCCAATTTTCAGTATAGTCTGTTCTAACTGATCGATGGCGTGCATGATATCAACACCTTTCAACTCCACAAAATGCTCTTCATGTTCATCTTGTGAAATGAGTAAGTCATCACATTTCTGCCCTGTTTTGATAGCACATCCATCTACCTTCACTTTTTTATATCTGTGATTTGAAGGGTTCAGGAAGATAATCTTACGCTTATTCTCTTCAAATTTTATTTGGCTGTCTTTTGTTGAGCAAATGCACGCTTTATCTACGTTTTTCATATATTTATTAGAAAGTTAAAGTCATCTGAAATATCTTGAGAAGCAGCATCGAGAGCGTCAGCAGAAATCAATCCATATTCTTTATCCAGAATAGACGTTGCTTGTCCGTCATGCATAGAGAATGCAGCTACATCGTCATATCTAAGTAATTGACGAGTTGTAAAACGCTCTTTTACCTTTTGTGCTTTTTCATCTGATTCTTTTGCAATCTGTCCTGCCTGAATCAAATTATTAAACGAGGTCATGATATATGGACTGTGGGTAGCTATGACACATGAGTGTTTTGTTTTGCCATTCAGCAAGCTAACAAGAGAATAAACAAAATCCTTCTGTGTGGAAGGAAAAATATGAGCCTCTGGTTCCTCTATATACATATCAGTACGATATGGAGTCATAATATTATCAACAATTTTTTGTTGCTTTTCTTTAGTCATTGCCCCACATGCTTTGGTCACTATCTGTTCAAGTGAGTCACGCAACATCGAATCTTCTACCTTTATATGTTTCTCTTTATAGAAACCTCCCGTCAGATATTTGATCATAATATACAAAGGAGTCAGAGACTGCAAGCCGCTTGACGCATTTGTAAGATTGAGTTCCTGACCATTGGGCATAATAATATTATCAGTTTTGTTCGTTGTATTGTATTTGTATGCAAATGGCAGACCTATGATGTTTTCCTTGTTTTTAAATGTCTTTCTGGCAAACTCCCATTCTTTCATGAAGTCGAGAATATTATTGTTTTCCATTGACACTTGATACCAGTTTGGAATTGCAGCTACGAGATTTCTTTCTGAAGGAATATAAGCAATTTTTGTCCGCTTATAATTCCATCTTCTATTTCCTCGTCCCCAAGAAAACTTACAATTTCCTTTTTGGGCATCATATTCAAAAGAAAGAGCATCATTAGCATAAGATATATATGTATTTTCTTGCATAAATCCTTCAAGTTTATGAAACGTGACAAGATTTTTTACAAAGAAAGAAGGATTACAATAATAATTTGGGTCTTGACTTATTTCGATTTGTCTCTCCATCCAATCACAAAAGCACGCAACTTTTAGCACAGTGCTTTTACCAGAGCTCTGCGGACCTATTATCACGTTTACCCTTTTAAGATTGATATCAATCTCTGAAATCGGGCCAAAATTTCTTATAATCAGATGTCTCATGTTGTTTTGGTTAACCTTTTATTATGCAAATATATAAAAATAAATTCACATTAAGTAAAAACAAAAAAGATATTTATGTTTTTTTAAGCTGCATTACACCTTCTTGTTGAAGAAGTAACTACTCATTTTTCTTAAATTGTATTATTTAGTTACATCTTCCCAAGTTCTTCTCTAACTCCTCTTCTCATCATCTTCCAGAACAATCCATAGTCAGAGAATGAATACTTGTGGCCTTTGATAAAATTGAATGTGATTGCTGCATACATACGAAGCAGGAAGGGCATTGCTGCAAAATGTCTCACCCAAATGTTCTTGCCATACTTGTGACCGAAATATGCAGTGTTTCGTATATGATAAGCTAATTTCCATTTGTTTTTGATTTTCTCCTCTCTATAACTTGTAGTCGATTGGAAATCGTGTTTGTCCATCAATGCATCTCTTGCCACGACTACCCTGAATCCTGCCAATACTGCACGATAACTGTAGTCAGTATCATCATAGAGTATGAATAGTTCCTTGTTAGGCAGTCCTATTTTCTCTACTACATCCTTGCGGATTAACGGACCTTCAAATGCCATACCTACGATATCCACTATCTCATTACACACGCCCCCCCCAATCTCATTTGCAGTCAGCATATTGTTGTGCATATCACGGAAAGGATTTGTCAGGTTCAGTGTCTTTGCTTCGCCCACAAAAGTCTTTCCGCTCATTAAGCGATGTGGGCAAACAATTCCCAAATTGTCATATTGGCGTGTGACATCCAACAACTTTTCGAGACAGTTTTCTCTCGGAAAAACATCGTCGTCCATACACCAAATCCAGTCTGTTTCTTCTTTCGATGCCTCATTGATTCCACGATAGAAACCGCCAGAACCACCTACATTATCTTGATGAATCACAGTCAAATTAGTCTGACTATCAAGCCATTCCTTTGTTCCATCTGTCGAACCGTTATTGACCACGAGTATCTTGTAAAGCCCAATGGTCTGGCTTTCCAATGCCTTTACGACACGCTGCAATAAATTCACTCTATTATAGGTGACTACAACTGCTGTAACCTTAACCATATATTCTCTTAATAACTTGTAAATAAACCGAATAGAGAAGTGCTGAGATACAACCGACTCCCATTGTAGTCAAGATCAATGAGCGACTTCCATTATAATAAAACACGATATTAGCAATCTTTTCATGAGTAAGATATATGAAATATGAAATACCACCCAAGAATATCGTAAGACGGTTTGCTTTAGGAGCATACTTATCTGCTGATATAGCCATAATCGAAATAATTGAAATGACAGCAACAACCAATAATATAAATTTAGTGTAACGTCCTTCCATTGGTGGCATACATCCCATCATGAATCCTATTGATAAAAACGAAAAACAACTAATTGCTATCACAGGTAGGTTAGACTTGGATTGGATATATCTCAAGCATTCTTTCCTTTCGGCAAGAAACACTCCTACTACAATTCCAATAGGGTCAAATATCATTCCAAACATAATGGGGGGGGGTGATGTTTGAACAAACAAGTACATGGATGCAATAGGCTAATAATGTCAATAGTACCCGGTATGTTTTATTGGCTATCTTGTGTATGACCCAAATAAAGAGATACATCACGAATAGAACATCCAAAAACCATGTGACGCTATCTATCTTATGGACGCCTAAAGTATATAATACTGCATTAATAGCAGAACCATCTTGTATATAATCTATTCTATCGCCAAATACATTGAATACAGGAATCCCAAAACGTATATTACAAAGCCACCCAGTCACTACAACAAACAAGATATTAACCATCAACAAGGGTAAATATATCTTGAACAATCTTTTTTTTATGAAAGATATTAGAGCCATTGGCTTCTTTTCCAATGAGACACTAATCCCATAAGCGCTTAGGCAAAAGAAAATGACACATGCTGTCGGACCTAAAAACTGAACATAGGGAGAGTGAAGATAGAAATGATGAATGAAGATTCCTATACAGCATACAAATTTTATAATATCTGTTATTGCTCTATTCATGATATAATTTTGGCCATCTACGTTAATAACGTCACTTAATCATATATCTTTGAGATAAACTCCACAACCCTATTTATGCTATACGTCCAGTCACCGTATTTGAGGGCTGCATCCCTGTTGCGATTCACCAACTCCTGATAATCGCAGATATGAGCAAGAACATCTTCAAGCTGATGCTGAGGATTATCCTTGTCTATCTCTATGACTGGATTATAGCCTATTAGACTTATGAGTTCCTGCGGAGCATGACCTATCATCACACATCGTGACAACATGCACTCCCAATACCTCTGTGTAAGCGTCTCAATATCGCCAGCCTGTTCTGGATGTGTCCATGACCTCGGATATGCTGCCACCACTTTAGCATCTGCGATGGCAGTAAACAGTTCTTCCTGAGTGAATCCCATCTTTATGTTTTCCTTACCACCAGCACCACGCATATTGCTCAAGTCATATTCCACTATTCTTTCTATTCCTCTTCCATAATTCAGAAAGTCTATCGTTCTCTCTGTCAAAGGCTTGCCTTTAAGATAAGATGCCACATCGATTCCCTCTGTCACGGCAAACACATTCATCTCAGGAAACTGAGTTTGTATTCTCTCTGCCATTTGCGACGAGGTAAATATCGCAGTTCTGACATTATAGCGCCTGAGCCATCGGCAAGTAATATCAAAGTAATCGGGCCATACATCCCAAAAGAAAGGTATTATCTCATATATCAAATAGTCTGGCCACGTATCAAAAGAGAGACTGTATGGCTGTACAAATCTTAGACGTGCCTCAGTCTTGGATACTCCAATAGCAGGCAAACTATAATTGAATATCAGTCGATGGAATGGTCGCCAAGGGTAATGTGCCTTAGCCACAGGCATTCCTATCTTCTTCCAGGCATCATAGGGCTTGTACTTGAAGTTTACCTTCCCTTTATAGTAATATGGCTCAACAGCCTTTATTATCTTTGTCATTTATATCTTTTATTCTTCTCTTGACGTATTGGATTTACATGAATAGAACCACCCTTATTCTTGTTGTCCATAGCATAGCCCACGAATCAAAATATGCTTACGGTATAACATGAATTCCCAAGAATTATCCATGAATTTAATCAGAAATTATATTTGTCATAATCGTAACAAAAAAAAATTCATGAACCTATTCGTGGTCATTATAGTCATTCATGTAGCAGTGCAGCGGATAATTCCATTACCGACTCTATCACAAGAGCCATATCGTAGTACTTGTATTGTGCCAATCTGCCACCGAAGATTACATTCGCCTCTTTCTCTGCCAGCTGGCGATATTGCGCTGCAAGCGAATTGTTACGTTCATCATTCACAGGATAATATGGCTCCATTCCTTCCTTATACTCTGTGGAATATTCCTCCGATATGACAGTCTTTGGACAGTCAAAGACCTCCTGTCCGAACATCTCAAAATGCTTATGTTCTATCACTCTGGTATAAGGCACCTCATGGCTGGTATAGTTCACTACTGCATTGCCCTGAAAATTAGGCAAATCCTCTATGCGTGTCTTGAAGCTGACGGTACGCCAATCCAATCTGCCTAACGAATAATCAAAATACTCATCTATAGCACCGGTATAAACCAACTTATCTGCATACTTTCTCCATTCATTATATTCAGAGTGGAAGAAATCCACATTAGTCTCGCATTCCACGCCTTCCAGAAGTCCATCTATCAATTTGTTATATCCACCGACTGGAATGCCCTGATACTTATCATTGAAATAATTATTGTCGAAGACCATACGCACCGGCAGACGCTTGATGATGAAAGCAGGAAGATCCTTGCAATCCCTACCCCACTGCTTCTCTGTATATTCCTTTATCAACTTACGGAAAATATCCTTTCCCACAAGACACAAAGCCTGTTCCTCAAGATTACGTGGCTCCCCTCCATTCAGAGCAGCCACAGCCTCCGCCTTCTGTTCTTCTATCTTCGCCTTCGCCTCTTCAGGAGTCGTCACTCCCCACATCTGACAGAAGGTATTCATATTGAAAGGTAGATTATACAGTTTGCCCTTGTAATTAGCTACCGGGCAATTAGTATAGCGATTAAATTCCACGATAGAGTTGACGAAGTCCCATACCTTCTTGTTTGAAGTATGAAAAATATGTGCCCCATATTTATGCACATTGATGCCCTCCGTTTTCTCGCAATATACGTTACCGCCTAATTGCGGACGCTTATCTATCACCAGACATCGCTTTCCAGATTTCTTAGCAAAATAAGCAAAAGCAGCTCCAAACAATCCGGAGCCGACAATCAGATAATCATATTTCATAATAGTTTGTATAATTCAAGATGCTCAAATATCTTAACCACTTATAAAGGTTCATCAGGAATATGGAGTGACGTTATCAAGAACCTTACTTTTGTATCAATCAGTCCTTTTCTGTCACTTTTTAACATTTGTTAATACTTTTTCCTACACTTTTTATGAAAAATATTTTTTGTTGTTTGTAATTCCACCCTTCCACCTCTGCATGGTTATCATCGTGATAATCAAGCGTTTGCGGGTGGTGGAATTACAGGTGGAATATGGGTGGAATTACATGAAGTTCCACCCATAATTCCACCATAATTCCACCTCATCTAACACACTGAATGTCATATATTTAGACCACCTAAGGTGGAAGAGTGGAACTTCTCTTGCAAAAAATATTTTTCTGAGAATAATAGCCGAAAAGTCATGAATTTATGTTAAAAACAAGTCATTTTACACCATAACTTACTCTATGAAACCCTCCCCCAGCCCTCCGCAAAGGGAGATAAGAAGGAGGCTTCATCAGAGAGGTTGAGGACTGCTGTTGTAAAAGCTATGATATTGCATTGTAAAAGCTTAGTTATTAGGAGGTAAAAGCATAGTTATTACCAGGTAAAAGCATAGTTATTACAGAGTGAAAGCTATGCTGTCATTACACTATCGGACTTACAATAAATTTGCCTGAAAAAACTCTAATAATGGACTCAGTTCCTCTCGCGTAAAATCCCAATACTTTGAATCATCGAAAAGCCAGAAGCCCGCACCTATTTTCTTACGCTGTCTGTTGCTTAACTGCTGCGAACTGATATATGTATGTAGTTTTGCCTTACGATTAGGTAAATTGTATTTAGGTTTATTTTCAGCATCCTTTGCGCCTTGAATACATTTTTCATAATCCTCAAAACAATCCCACCAATCTTTATGCAAATCTTTACGAACAAGACTCTCCATCATTATTTCTACATCGCCATCATCACTATTGTTTGGATATATGAATAATGGGAAACTTAGACTCAATTTTGTTTTTCTGTTTTCAATGTCATCATCTCTTTTGTTGTGTCCCCATCCTTTGCTTGGATAGTCTGCATCGACAAGCACCAAGACGTTATCACCTGCGTCTTGTGCTTGTTTCATACGGTTTATAATGGTTGGGCAGAATAGGTTATCCACTCCATCCATACAAACAATTTCTTTATCCTTGTCGGCAAAATTTTTATCCAATATAGTCTTGATAAAGTTGTATTCCGAAGTATTAGAATTCTTCGCTTCTATAAAGATAAAATTCATACTATCTGATTTCAATATCCTGGGTTAATGAATAATCAACGCTGTCAAGAGAGTACTGGTATGATTTCAGTTCTGCATTTTTTACACTCTGCAGCTTAAAACAGGCAATAGAATTGCCATATTTCTTGCATGACACGGCAGCATCTCGCAATCCTTTAATTGAATCCAAATCATGCGTGGTTGCAAAGATTTGCACATTATTTTTCTGAGCTACAGAAATAATAGACCGCCATAGCCCTTTCATGACAGAATAGTGAAAACCATTACTCAACTCGTCTATCAAGACAATACCATTTTTACATTCATAAATAGAAGTTAAGATAGACAAAATCTTGCGTGCTCCATCGCCCATCATATTGATAGGAATGCGTTTTTCCAAACCTATATCCACCAGCACCTCATTTTGAGACAAAACAAAATCCTTAATTCTTGGTTCTATAAGTCTTAAAGCTTTTATAATGAAATCCTCATCTTTATTTTTTATGACCTCTACCAGTCCGTTTATAGAAGTAGTAAAATCGAATTTAGGATTAAGATACCTACATGTGAGCTTCTCTTTATAATGTGCAGGCATCTTTATTCGTTGCTCAAGAGAGTTGTCCGAAGAATGTGACATAATTATCGATGACTCGTAAGCACGATTATCAACCTTATACTTTAAAAGTAACCCATACTTGTTGTCAAGCTCTGTAGAAGCAACATCATTATCTTCGCTGAGCAAGTTTACCTTGCTTGAAGATGATTCAATAACAGATATTTGCAACTCTCTGATTTCGTCATTCTCAGCCATTATCACGATAGGACTGCTCATGTCAAGAGAATAGAAATCCAGTTTCATATCAGACTGCTCCAATCGGCGATAGTTGCGTATGATGTTAACATTGAGAGGCAACTTCGGGTTTGATATACCTGATATGAGAAATATGGCATCTAAAAGTGACGACTTGCCACAATTATTCTTTCCGAAAAAAAGATTTATTTGTTTCAATCCTTCTATTTTGGAATATTTTATACCACGGAATCTATTTATTTCTATATTATGAAACATTGCTTTAATAATTTTAATACATCCTTAATTCCGCAACACTATTATAAATTAAACTTTTTAAGCACCTGGGCAACAAAAAGTTGCCCAAGATTTTGCCATGTCTAAGAATTCACTTATCTTAGTGTTGCAAAAACAAACAAGAGAATCCAACGATAGC
>SAMEA104315432__coassemble_102_pt1 | contig 53889 bp, 39 predicted proteins | sample SAMEA104315432__metabat2_low_PE_031 | metagenome-assembled genome bin SAMEA104315432 (sample SAMEA104315432) | gut metagenome | biome: Monkey gut; feature: monkey-associated habitat; material: faeces | place: China | collected 2013
ACTAATCAGTAATAAAATATCAATAAATAAAAATAAACAAATATAAGTAGGCATTATTGCATTCTGCAGAGGGTGCCAAAACTTAAACAAAGCGGGCACATAGTCCGGGACTTGTGTGTAGATTTGGCCTTTGCCAATACCGAGCGAAGCGAGAGTAACCCGGGACGAAGTCTCGGGGATAACGATGATGCGGAAGGATCTGTCTGGAAGACAGTACCTTGCGGAAATCAACTTGCTCGTCCCGATGTATTTATGAGTTTTGGTACTGTCTTCCAGACAGCCTCCCCTCTTTGTTTTTAATCCCGAGACTCCGTCCCGGGTTACTCTCGCTGAGCTCGGTATTGTCTTCCAGACAAATCTTATTGTTAGAAATTATGCATTATGAATTATGCATTTACTTGGTGCTATCCTTCCCAGTAGGGGTGTATCTGGTCCATACCTGGAGGTATTACATCTATGAATAGAGGTGATGTTTCAAATTTTATTTTAATTGGTCTGAGGTCTGGTTTCAAATCATCATTATGTATGACATATTCCAACCTTAACTTTTTGATGACCGTATCAAGGCTGGAATCTGCGTTTATCCATTTGGTTTGCCAATCGGGGAAATGAAAGATTTTTATCATGACCAGCATGGAATCGTTAGCATTGATGATGTCTGAATTGTAAGGCACTTTGTCTATTGAGTATTGTGGTATTACAGTATCTGTATTATCGACGAAGAAGACTTTTATTTCTGACGACACATCCTCATGCCACATTGCTCTTATAGGAACATATACAGGCTTGTTTGAGTAGTTTGGCAGTGAATAATAGAATTGTATTTTCCTCACGTTATAACCACCTTTTGCTTTATACAGCGAATCAGAATAAGGTTTGTAATCTGTAATCCTCAGACATCTCATAGTATAAACTTGTTCTTTTCTGCAACCAATCATACAGATGGTCAGCAGACTGATAAATAACATCTTATAATCCATATTTGTTTTCTTTTATAACAGATTTTACATATTCACGAAATTTGTGAGTGGTTTTCATAAAACGACTTTTCATAGTTCTTGTTTGATAATGGTATGTTGGATCAAAACTTTTTTCTATATGCTTCCAGTTTTTTTTGTAATGTCCATGATACTCATGATCTCCCAGAAGTGACTGAATATTGGTTCTTGTGGATATGAGATCTCTTTCTTTAGTACCTTTGGGATACACATAGGCTGTAATCAATGCACCTTGTGAATGGTTTTCATCTGTATCAGCTAATGCTTTTTCAGAGTCGTTAGCCAATTCAGTGTAGTCATCAGTTATTTTAGATCCACCAATATGGTCATGCCAAACTGTAACTTGAATTTTGCCGCCCACAAGGGTATTTACATCAACATTCATTTGTTTCAGACAATTTGTAAATATTTTGGAAAAGGTTTCAGCGCTGAGGTTCGCTTCCGCCAATCCTATTTTTGAATTTGTATTTATGACATATCGTCCGTCCTTTAATTGTTTATATTTTCCTTTCTGAGTTATATAGATGTAATCAGATTTCTTTTTATCAGTCCCAAGGTATTGCCCATCTTCATTATAGTAATCATCCATACCATCTGGATCTACGCGCATGATAGGATTGTTATGACAATAAGCATACGGACTTACCCCATAATACTTCTCACAAAGCGGATCCATCCTGTCCCAGACAGGGACGACCGGGTAATACTGCCTTGCGCCATAATCGTAGGTGTTCAGTCCGTGCATGAGGTCAAGTTCCTTGCCGTTGAACTTGTACGGCTGTAGGCTTGTTCCCATGTATGTCCCAGGCATGCAGAAAGGTGCACCGAAAGCATAATAGTCGGTGTATTGGCATACTGCTCCGTTTGCATCAAGGACCTCACGGATGTTGCCGAGGTGGTCACGGTTGTAATAATAGAAGGCAAAGGACTCCGATGTCGGACTGACGGATGTTGCCTTGCAGTAGCCACCGTCGAAGAGCATCATGTCAGGTTTTCCATTCTTCAGTATGAGTCTGCCGCCGAAGAGATAGTCGGTGCTGTCTGCTGAAAGAATCTGTGCTTCCGTGAGTTCCGTGTGCTCACCCATTGCCCTCGTGATGTTCGGAACTGCCGTAAGATGTACGGTGCGCAATTTCTCTCCCGTGGCGCTGTATATATACTTCGTCACGCTGCCGTCTGTAAAGTATATCGCCTGTGGATTATTGTTGAAGTCATAGGAGATATATGCGATGTTGCGGCTCCTGTCGCAGATGAGTGAACCGTTGGCATTGTATGCGTAATGGGAGCCGCGACTTCCCTTGTAATCGAAAGAACCGGAATAAAGCAGTTCCGCCGCATCCTCTTCAATCTCCTCCAGCTGGTTGCCGTAGTACTTTATGTTCAGATTGTCTATCTTGCCATGCTTGCCGTCCTGCTTCCTTCCCCATCGCTCGATATGCACTATATTGCCGTTGGCATCATAGCGGAGCCTCTCGTCGAAGTCATTGTCATACCTGTAGTCTCCCTGGTTGTAGCTTGCGTCCGTCAATCGGTTCGCTTCATCATAACGATATGAATATTTTCTCAGCGGAAGATTTCTGCTGTTCCTCCATACCATGGAACTGATGTTGCCGTTGTAACATGGAATCCCGCTTGTATCCGCATAGTGGAGTTCCTCATGGAATTTCCCGGCATCGATACCTTTCAGCCAACCATGCAGGTCGTATGAGTAATTGACGGTCTGGTTTTCAGCCATAGGGCGTGAGATGGTCGTAAGTCTTCCCAGTGCATCGTAGGAATATGACATCGTTGCTGACACGGTCGATTCACCATGCGAGACAGAAACGGTGCAGGACTCCAGCTTGTCATTGTGACTGTTGTATCCCATTGTCTCGTCAATGGCGAGGGTATTGCCGGACTTCAGGTCAACCACGGTCGTTGAGGAGCAGGCATTGTCCGTAAATGTATATCCAGTCGTATTCGTTACGATCCGTCCGCCGATTTCTTTCTTCTGCATATATGTGACATTTCCTCTGAGGTCATGGACGTATATCAGGACTGTGGACGTTCCGTCATTTGCCCAGACTATAGAACCTGTCTGCAGTCCTGTCTGTGAAATCATGTCGTCAGGTACGCTCATGTTCGTGAATGCAGCCATCCTGTTATGTGAAACGAAGTCATGTCGGTCGTAATAGTTGACGATTTCAAGTACTGGGTCCTTTAATGAATTTACGAAAGAACCGCTCACTTCATAGCCTGTATTGAGAAAGCCGGAGGAGGCAGAACCATATCTGGCGATGTCCAGCACGCTCTCCTTACGGTCACAGTCCGAGCACAAACCCTGTATGGCTACCCTTCCGAGCCAGTCATAGACGGTAAAACGGTATAATCCCTGTTCTCTCATCATTCCATCCTGCATGCAGATAAGCCTGTCGGCTTTGTCATACCAGTATTGTATATACTCACATCCTGGAAGTATCTTCTTCACAACCCTTCCTCTGTAATCATAACGGTATTCATAGGCAGATATTGCCTTCTTGCCATTTTTTTGGTATGTAGGAGATAGAACGAAGCGAAGCTGACCTATTTCGTCATAGACAAAATAAGTATCGAGATTCCCTGTCGTCATTCTGACACGTTGAAGTATGGTATTGCCCAGCATATCTGTGAAGCATTCAACTGTTTTGCCATCAGCATCAGTAGAAGTGACTTTTGCAAGCGTGCCTGCCGGATAATACTCAAAGGATGTGTCCTTGGGCTTGACGAGCGAGTTCGTCCCTACATGTGCTTCATAGTGCAGCACCTCATTGTCCGTATTGGCAGAATATGAAGTGCAGTTTCTCCTGTCTGCACTACGCCATTCAGCTCCAGGCAGTTCCACTGATGTAACCCTATCAAGAGCGTCATGGTGATTTCTCGAATATGCGTAGTCGTCACCATAGAAACCGGCGGCACCGGATATTATGGAAAATGGCGACACGTAATCCAATGTGCTACCAGTCGGAACAGGCAGGAACAGGCTCTCTTCCCGTCCAAGTGCATCATAGGCGGTGAGGGAACAGGCGGTCTGTCCGCCACCACCAGTCGTGGCAACGGAAACGGTAGGGTAGCCGAGCCCATTGTAGTATTGCACCGACTTTATCGATGATGCTCCGTTTGCGTCAAGCATCGTCTCAGTCGCGATATAGTTTTCTGTAGAAGTCTGTGCAAGACATTCAGTGGAAACAAGCAGTGACAGAAAAAACAATTGTTGGTAATATACTCTCATCTGCTATTTGTTTTTGTAATTATAGTCACAGTTACCGATCAAAACAATTGAATCAGGAACTGTGTGATAATATAGAATGCAACTGGGCATGGAAACGGATACTATATCGGTACTATCTTTCGTAATCATCACTTTGTCAGATTTGTTGGAAGATAGTTTTCCTGAGAGTTTCCAAACTTTCTTCAGCCCACTGTTGCCTGGAGAGAAATGCCTTATCTTGCATCTTTGCAGACTGTCAGAGGAAGCGACATCCATGCTCGATAGGTTTATTTGAGCAAAGGATGATGCTGCCACAAATTGCAATAGAATGGCAGAAATAACAATACCGTTCTTCATTTTGATTCTGATTTTATTGTTTTTGTGCGGAAAGATTTTACAACTTTTCATTTCCGGATTTCATGTATATAAATCCTTGATTCCGCAAACTGACGTTTTAGTTATTTATAAGTTTCTGAGCAATATTTTGTTGCCAAAGATTCTGTCATGTAAGTTTTTTTACTTGTCTTAGTACAGAAAACAAAAATATATTCAAAATTATAATAGATGTGGCAAAGGTATGCATAAAATCTGATGGATACAAACTTTTTGGAGTTTTTTTTAAAAAAATAATGTAGCAATTCGACGGTTTGCATTGTAAGCTATTGTACACCTTATTTTCGCAACATTACGCTTTGACATCTTTTGCAAGTTATCTGAGCAAAAAAAATGCCCATGATTATGCCATGTCAGGAATATTACTTGTCTTAGTGTTGCAATAAAACAGATAAAACTCTGGATGACATGGCAAAAGTACAAATAAAATCCGAGAAACTCTCACGTTCTGGAGATTTGTTTTCGATTATGGAGCAATTTGACGCACTTTTGGCTCAAGCCATAGACTCCACCTTGGGATTGGAATACACACTGTATGGCTATCAATACAGTGAAATACGTAGGAAGTCCAAAAGTGCCTCAAATCCGCAACCTCATAGAATTTGAGACTGATTTATAATCAGATTTGCTCATGATTGATAATGATAATGGTCAAATCTGTCACATTTGAAGGTCAAAAACTTGTCTTTCTGAAAAATAATATGTACTTTTGCAAACAAAAAGACATAAACAGTTTTGGCACATGCGAAGCTATATTGTCTACTACTGAAAAGAAACTGTGAATGCGAAAAAATAATATAATTATATTAATTCTTTGTTTTGTAATCTTTACTTCAGAGTTAAGAGCACAGCAGATTCAACCACATCAGCGTTTCGAATCTGCATACAAGGAGATTCTATCTATGCTTGAAGGCAAGAGTACACTTTCTATTAAAAGGAGTGTATTTCTTGCCGAGTGGGCGTATCTTGATGGGAATCTTGATTTTGAGCAGGATTTCTGTGTCCCTTTGACTAAAGGTGCACAATATATGAGAAGGCTAATTACCGCTAATAAGTGGGAAAAATATAAGACTGCCAAGCAGATAGCTTTGTGCACTTTTTTCTTTCAACCTTTGTCTGGAAATAACAATAAAAAATTTTCTTATGACTTCAGTAATGAGTATCCTGATGGCGATTGGCATCATCAATTAGTATCAAGAACACTAAAGACACATTCTGGTCAATGCCATTCGCTTCCATGGGCTTTCAAACTGTATGCTGAAGAACTTGGTGCAAAAGTTTATATTGCGCATGCCCCACGCCATAGTTTCATCATGTACAAAGATGAAGACAATTTATTTCCTGAAGACTGGGTGAATGTTGAGGTGACAGCGCAACAGTATCAACCTACCTGGGGAATCAAAGAGCATTTTGAGATAAAAGATTCTGCAATTACAGTTAGAACTTACCTTTCACCGTTAACAGACAAAGAGACAGTTGCTTGTCAGCTCACTGACTTAGCCTTTGCATATTATCATAAGTTTTCTCGTTTTGATGAGTTTACATTAAATTGTGTGTTAAAGTCGTTGACCTATTATAAAGCCAACCCGACTGCTATCACTATTAAGTACAAATCTTTAGAAGCTTTATTGCTCAAGCATCTTGAAACAAACGGGCAATTAAGAGATTCTTTTACTGATGATATCAATCGTCGAATTGCGCAATGCTCTGATGAATTGAAAGGAACATACTGGACAGAAGATACGGAAGAACTCGAGAAAAGATGGAGCATGAGTGAAGAAGAAATCAACAAAATCAAAAATAACATCAAATACGTAAAATGAAACAGAAGTTAGTATCATTTGCAGTCGCTATCATCTGCGGACATTCCATAGCCAATGCATGGCCTTGGATGTCACCTTATGCATATTGTTTTGGAAATCCGATAAATTGTGTTGATCCAGACGGAAGGGATGTATTGATTTGGTATCAGGATAGAAAAGGTAACGACCAATCATTTTTATATAATGGAACACAGAAAAAGGTTCCAAATAATAGTTTCGTTTTAGATTTTGTTCGTACATACAATTATCTAAAAGCTAACCATGTAGGAGACAATGTTGTGAACGCCGTAAAAAAGCATGATGTTTTAATTGAGGTTCAGAAGGATGATATAACTATGTATCAAAACTATGATAGAAGAAATACTATATTCTGGGAATCACGAAAGGGACTTCTTTTAACCAACGGGAAAAAACAATCACCTGCAGTTAGATTAGAACACGAATTTGATCATGCTATGGACGATTTGAAAAACCACAAAGACCATGAAGACAGAAAAAAGGTAAAAGATAGCCAATACGAGAACAGAGAGGAACGAAGAGTTATAATAGGAAATGAAACTAAAACGGCAAAAAAACTCCATCAAGGTATAAGAAATAACCATGGCGGAAAGACTTACCCTGTCAAAGACCCTAGATACACCAAGTGATATGAAACATTTTATCGTAATAATAGCATTATTAGCAATTTGTAGTTGCAAGACAAGACCTCATAGAGAGAATATAGAAGTTGTATTCTCTCCAGGATTGGTAGATATGAATAAAATAGATTCGGATATAATAAACTCCATTAAAAAAACAGATAAAGTTTATACTATCACTTCTGACGATTATACATTTCTGCATGATGTCCTTTCTTCACCAGAGACAATACTACCAACAAGGGAAGAAACTCCACGTATCCTAATAAAGGTAGATGATTACATCTGCAGCATTAGTGTGCACAATACGTTTCAGAGCAATAACAAAACATATTTTTTGTCAGATAAAGATGCTTATAGAATTAAGTCGATAGTACATTTTTATGATTTCATTGACGAGGTTAATTTGCAGGATATAAAAGAAATCAAGCAATTTGGAATACCCAATAATTATGAGTACTGCTCATCTGAACCTAACAAGCCCACTAAATCATTCGTAAAAATAGTTCTCAAGGAAGAGTGAAACAGAAGGAATATTTGATTATTGATAGTAGTTGGCACTGTATTCCCGACGTTAATGGGTAATAGGAGATTACACTTACCACTTATGGTTTTTCGCTATGGAATAATCTCAATCGAACATTGGTAATCTTCTGTTACCTTTTACCTGTTACCTAAAGAGAGTCCCCTATTACCTTTGTCCCTATTCCCCTAATGTGGAGTTACTCTCGCTCCGCTCGGTATTGTCTTCCAGCCAAATCTTGCTTAGTGACGGTAAAAAGCGTATTTTACAACAATCTTTGATGAATACGACTATTCTTTTGAAACCCTTGAAAAAACCGTTCCGTCTTTGAATGAATACTGTACAAGTCCGTATTTCTTGCTCCAAGCAAAACTTTTTATAGGATTGACTTGATCAATGCTTGTAATTTGTTCTGTATCTTTTTCGTCAAAAAACAATATATCATTGAACGTTACATTGTTGATTTCTAATGTTGTCAATTTTAGAGGAGTTAGTCTTGACCATCTTCCAAGTAGCCCGCCAGAAAAACTGACAGGCTTGTTATTATACGATTTTTGAACATAAAGAGTTCCTTCGCATGCAGTAGTTCTATTAAACCTATAATGTATGCATCCACCTGCTATATACTCCGTATTACTTGTATTAAAGTATGTCATATTGAAAGGATTCAAAGAATTAGAAATCTCAATTTGGCATATTATAATGGTATCTTTTGTCCCATTTTCAGATTGGAAATACATGTATTCTCCCTCATGTCTATTTGTTAGCCATGCCAATTCATCATCATCCATGTGTGTTATGTAATGATAAACACAAGAATGGAAGAAAAACAAAAGAAATAAAATTAAAGATACCCAATATAATACTCTTTTCATAGTTCAGGAAGCTTACGTTTCAAGAAATCATCTATTGTATGGGTCGGTAGGACACCTGTCGGAATTCCTATTGTTTTACCCGGAATAGATAGACCTATCTTTTTTTGAAGATTATTTAGTATATCTCCACCAATTCTAATATTTCCAATACCAATTTTGGTCCCTATAGCACGGTAATTAACAACATTGGGAACTTTATATAATCCTTCCAATCGTTTCGTTAGCCCACTAACAGCTGCCGGATTAAAGGTTATTGCAGCCCTACCTGTCGCCATGCTTGCAGCTATAGCTTCTCCGCCTCCAAGTGAGTGTCCAACAAATGTCAATTCTTTATCCCCCAACTCATCTGATAATTTTCTTGCATTATAAATAGCTGTGTGATATTGGGGTGCAGCACCCACAAGTTGTGCTACATCCTCAACGGCATCTTCAATAGAATTTGTACCAGCATATACATACGCATATTCTGTAATTCCATCTTTAGTACGTTGGAATAATGTCGATTGCAAGCCATTCTGACTAAAACGTGTATAATCCTTTTGAATAGAAGATTTATAATCGGACACGCTCCATCCACATTTTTCTAATTGCAAGGCGTATTGCTTCATTGTCTGTTTATCTTTGTACGCATATGCTGCCATCAGTGCAGCCTCAGAGGCTTTTGGTCTTTCTCCGTCAGGATCAATAAAATTGACGGGATTTCCAAGACAGTATGCATACGGCGATATCCAAGGCCATGCATTTGCATCTACCGTTACCATTAAAACTGCAACTGCCATCAAAATTTTCTTTAATCTTTCCATAGCGATTTTATTTTATCCATGTTTCCGAAACAATGTACTTTAACATATTTTCCAAGCACCTGAGCAACAAAAAGTGTCCCAGCAATTTGCCAAATCAGGAATTTTACTTGTCTTAGTGTTGCAATAAAACAGATAAAACTCTGGATGACATGTCAAAAGTACAAATAAAATCCGAGAAACTCTCACGTTCTGGAGAAATATTTTTATCCATTGATATTTTATTATCAAACAACCGGACAACAAAGAGCCATTTATGTTTCTTGGGGAATGGGAATACGATGTCATTAGGGGATGCTTGCGCCTGATTGTATAATAATTGCCTACATAAAAAAGTGATCGCCAGTATATCAGATTTGATATCTGGCGACCACTTTGGGGGTTTATGGGCGGGTTTTATAAATTACCACCTTTATAAATATTAGTACTCCACCAATACTGTAGCGCGTGGAGCGAGAGTGAAAGGCTGGGAGATGTCAATGCTCTTGCCGGTCAATACCTCGCGTGCTACGGTGCCGGAAGGAATATCCTCCTTATATATGTCCGACTTGAATGTTGCTTCCTTAGAGGTGCCGTTGAGGATAAGCATCACGTGCTTGCCCTGATATTCATGTGACATCACATAGACACCAGCCTGAGGGCAGTAGTGCTTCTGTGAGCCCTTGATGATGACATCGCTCTGCTGGCGCCAGTGGAGCAGCGTGCGGAGCCAGTCGAACATGGCATTCTCCTCAGCTGTACGACCCTCCTTGGTGAAAGCGTTGCGCTGGTCGCCAGGGAAACCGCCAGGGAAGTCGGCACGTACATGGCCGTCAGTGAGCTTCTTGGTGCCGTTCATCAGTATCTCCGTGCCGTAATAGAGCTGTGGAATGCGATTGATGGTAAGGAGAAGGGCAAGACCCTGCTTGAGTTTGTTCATGTCCTTTCCGTTGCCGAGGAAGCGGTCTGTATCGTGGTTGTCGAGGAAAGCCATGACGCTTGATGGGTTAGGGTAGAGATAATCATATACGAACACGTTGTATAGTCTGTTGAGTCCTTTCCACCAGTCGTCGGTCTCTTCATCCTTTGCCAGATTCATGCGGTCGAAGAAGGCGAAGTCCATCACGGTGTTGAGATAGGTATTGAATGGCTCTTTGCCTTTATATCCCTGTGGAGTAGGAGTGATCTTGGAGTCCTTCTGCAGAGCTGCGGTGTAGGCAGGTTCTGTCACCCATGACTCGCCCACTACGTTATAGTTAGGGTATTCCTCATTGATGTCCTTCATCCAGACTGCCATTCCCACTGCGTCAGCATAAGGATAGGTGTCCATTCTGATGCCGTCGATGCCCACAGTCTCTATCCACCACTTTGAATTCTGGATGAGATAAGTCATCAGATGCGGGTTTCTCTGGTTGAGGTCAGGCATGGAAGGCACGAACCATCCATCCACTGTCTCGCCCAAATCGAAGTCGGAAGCGTATGGATCCACGGTAGGAGTGAGCTTATAGCTGGTCTGTTTGTAGAGTTCATTGAGTCCTCCATTATATGTAGTGGATTGTCCTTCCGCTGTCTTTGTGGCAGAAGTCTTTGCTGCAGTGAGCCATTCAGGATAGTTGAGCCAATCCTTTGACGGCAGGTCCTGAAGCCAAGGATGCTCCATTCCGCAGTGGTTGAATATCATGTCCATCACCACTTTGAGTCCCTTGCTGTGTGCTTCGTCGATGAGGCGCTTGTAGTCAGCATTGCTTCCGAAGCGTGGATCCACGCGGTAATAGTCGGTTGTGGCATATCCGTGATAGGTACTGCTGCCGTTATTGTCAGGAGAATCATTCTCCAGAACAGGTGTAAACCAAAGTGCAGTCACTCCAAGGTCCTTGAAATAATCCAGATGTTGGCGTATGCCTTCGAGGTCGCCACCGTGACGAAGCGATGGTTCCATGCGGTTGATGGCATACTTTGTCTTCATCTTCACCTTGGAATTATCAGCATTTCCCTGTGCGAAGCGGTCAGGCATGAGCATGTAGAGCACGTCAGCCTTGGTGAAACCGAAACGCTTCTCGCCCGGCATCTCACGATTCTTTAGCTGATAATTCACCACCTTCTTCTTCTTACCGATGGTGAATGTGAGTGGCATGGTGCCAGCTTTAGCATCCTTCAGGTTGAGATAGACGAAGAGATAGTTAGGTGAATCGAGTTTTACGAGTGAGTCAACCTTCACTCCAGGGTAGTCGATTTTCACGTCGGCTTGTGATATTCCCTGTCCGGAAACCATCAGTTGGAGTTGGGCATTCTTCATTCCTACAAACCAATCCTGTGGTTCAATCTTTGTTACGTTCACCTGTGGAGCTTTTGCAAGTCCTGTCATAGCGGTGAGAATAGCGATTGCTGTTGTTATTTTCTTTTTCATAGGGGGGGATTTTGTTGTCTTGTTGTTTTGTTGTTTTGTTGTTTGGTTGCTTGTTGTTTGTCATGATGTTGCATTCAACAAAAACACAAAACAACAAAACAACTAAACCACAAAACAACTACTTATACATAATAGTGGCGCTTTGAGGAGCAACTTTGATAGTTTTCAGCGTGGCATTACGCAGACCTTGCTCGGAGATTTTGCCATTCTCCACAGCGATGGTGTATTTACCTTGCTCTACAGGGATTACTACGGCACGGTCATTACTATTGAATACCACCACGATGTCGCTCCATGAGTCGCCTACGGCAGAGCCTTTGATGGTGAAAGCCACCACATTCTTTTGCTTTACAGGGATGAAAGCGAGGTTATTGCGCACCTTTTCAGCGCATCCCATGCGGAAAGCAGGGTGTGCTTTGCGCAGTGCTATCATGTCCTTTATGTAATTGAAGATGTCGAGATAAGCGGTCTTGTTGTTCCAATTGATAGCATTGACGCTGTCAGGAGAAGCATAGCAATTATGCACTCCCTTTCTGTCACGCATTATCTCATCGCCACACCAGATGAAAGGCACTCCCTGAGAGGTCAATGTGACGGTCTCTGCGAGTTTCATCAATGCCATTTGCTGCTTCGCAATCTGATTATCGGAGAGTTTCTTCTTACCATTCTTAGCAGAAAGAGTGCACTTCAGTCGGTCGGCAATGCACATATCATCATGACATGAGACGTAACTGATCATCTGAGTAGGCTGTTCTGCCCAAGGCGCTTTGCTGTAATTGACTTTGGAATAGTCGATGCCAGGATGCTGAATAGCACCTACTATGCCGAATTTCACGCTCTCTTCATTGCCGGCAATGCCAATGAGGAATGCGCCTTCCTTATCATCACGCCATCCGCCACGCAGTCCGTCGCGCATCTCATCGCCAAATGCTGCGATGCCGCCGAGCTGTGCAGTGTTGGCTTTCATAGCGAGTTTATCCTCAGGATAGGCAGGAGCGGATGCTGCCCAACCCTCTCCATAGATGATTACATTAGGGTCAACAGCCTGCGCTGCCTCGCGTATTGCGTTCATGGTCTCTATGTCGTGGATGCCCATAAGGTCGAAACGGAAGCCGTCAACGTGAAATTCCTTCATCCAATAGAGCACGCTTTCCACCATATATTTGCGCATCATAGGCATTTCAGAGGCTGTCTCGTTGCCACAACCCGAACCATTGCTTGCCACTCTCTCGGCAGATTGTCCGCTTTTAGCTTCGCTATTGTTCTGCCAACGGAAGAAATAGTCAGGCACGGTCTTCTGGAAATTGCTCTGCATAAGGTCGAAAACGTGATTATATACCACGTCCATCACTACGCGCAAACCAGCCTTGTGCATTGCCATTACCATCTCCTTAAACTCCTTTATGCGTGTTGCAGGATTGGCAGGATTAGTGGAATAGCTACCTTCAGGGCAGTTGTAGTTGACTGGGTCATAACCCCAATTATAGTAAGTCACTTGGTCTCTACCGCCTCCATCGACGCTCTTGCCAGTGCGCTCATCAATGCTGCCGTAATCGTAAGAAGGAAGAAGATGTACGTGGGTGACGCCAAGTTCCTTGAGATGGTCAGTTCCTGTGGTGAGTCCGGCAGGATTTCGTGTGCCTTTCTCTGTGAGGGCAAGGAATTTACCCTTGTTCTTGATGCCGGAAGAAGCATCTACGGAGAAGTCGCGATGGTGCATCTCATAGAGCACTACGTCTGACATTCCATTCATCTCAGGCGCTTTGTCAGTGCTCCAACCAGCGGGGTCAGTGGTTCGGAGGTCCATTATCATGGCTCTCTGGCCGTTGGTTCCTACGGTTTTGGCAAAGATACCAGGCGTTTCTTCGAGCCATTTTCCATTTACCTTCACTTGGAAAGTGTAGAAGAGACCGTTGCGATCACCGTTGAGTCTTACGCTCCATGTGCCGTCTTCAGCACGCTTTAAGGCTACCGTTTCTATTGCTTCGCCTCCTAAATCCTTATTATAAAGATGGGCGCATACCTCTTCAGCTACTGGGCTCCATAGAGATAGACGAGTGACAGAAGGCGAATACGTCATCTCATTGATGGGGCCTACAGGGACAGGGAGGTCTTTGAGTCCTTGTGCCTGTGCTATGGTGAGAGGCGAAAGGAGAGTGGCTGAGAGAATTATTGAGGTGATTAGTTTTTTCATTCTTGGGGTGTTGGTTTTTATAGGCTTTATATCCGCCGGTAACGCGGCGGACACAGTGGCGGCTACTTGGCGACGCTGTGATGGCTACTTGGCGACGTTCTGATGGCTATTCGGCTACGCTGTGGCGGCTATATGGAGTGATTACAGAACTGGGTTCTTATTTCTTGCTGCCCTTTGCTGCTTTGGCTACAGGCATAAAACTGATAGCGTAGCCACCACCAGGAGCGGCAGTGAGCGTGAGTTTCTGTCCTGCCTTCACATTCTTCTTTGTGATGGTGTATGCCTTAGGGTTCTTATCGTAGGAAGCATCCTTTGCGTCAGCATAGATGATAGCCTCGTAAGTCTTGCCTTTATCGAGGAAATCGAGGCGCAATGTGCTTGTATGTCCGTTCTCATTGGCTTTACATCCGAGGAACCAGTTGTCTGTTCCCTTTGCTTTACGAGCCACAGTGAGGTATTCTCCCGGCTCAGCTTCGAGATAGACAGACTTGTCCCAATCTACAGCCACGTCCTTGATAAACTGGAATGCGTCCATGAATTTGGCATAATTATCAGGAGTATCAGCCGCCATCTGGAGAGGTGAGTACATGGTGACGTAGAGAGCAAGCTGTGCAGCGAGCGTAGTGTTGAGCTTATTCTTGTTGTCACTCCATGTGGAGAAGTCGGTTTCGAAGATACCTGGAGTGTAATCCATAGGTCCGCCATTAAGACGTGTGAATGGAAGAATTGTGGTATGAGCAGGATAAGAGCCTCCGAAAGCCTCGTATTCTGTGCCTTTCGCACTCTCATTACCTATGAGATTAGGGTATGTACGGCAAAGTCCAGTAGGGCGAACAGCCTCATGTCCGTTGACCATAATATGGTAATCAGCTGCTTTTTTCACTGCATAGAGGTAGTGATTGACGAGGTATTGTCCGTAATGGTGCTCATCTCGTGGCACGATATTGCCGACATAGCCAGATTTTACGGAGTTGTAGCCGTATTTGTTCATCAACTGATAGGCTGCATCCAGATGGCGTTCGTAGTTGCGTACCGAACTTGAAGTCTCATGGTGCATCATGAGTTTCACGCCTTTAGAGTGAGCATAGTCATTGAGAGCCTTGATGTCGAAGTCAGGATAAGGCGTTACGAAGTCGAAGACATAGTCTTTCTGCTTGCCAAACCAGTCTTCCCATCCGATGTTCCAGCCCTCTACGAGTACCTGATCGAGTCCGTTGGCAGCGGCGAAGTCGATGTATTTGCGCACTTCCTCGTTAGTGGCGCCATGCTTGCCGTTAGGCTTCACATTATTATAATTATCGAGTTCGAGGTTTACGCTTGGCAGATCATCGGTGTAAGCCCATGATTTCTTACCGATAATCATGTTCCACCATACGCCACAATATTTGACAGGCTTAATCCATGAGGTATCTTCCAGTTTGCAAGGCTCATTGAGATTGAGGGTAAGACGAGAGGCAAGCTGACCAGTAGCAGTAGTGCTGATGCGGACAGTGCGCCAAGGTGACTGGCAAGGAGCCTGGAGATAGCCCTTATATCCCTCAGCGTCAGGGGTGAGAAATGTGGTGAAAGTCATGGTCTTATCGTCGAGGTCAAGGCTCATACAGGAGTAATCCACGAGGGCTGCTTCATGCAAAGCGACGTAGAGACCTTCAGGTGTCTTCATCTGGAGACAGGTCTGTACGCCTGTGTCAGAGAATGTCTTCCATGAAGAGTTGTCGCTATGCGCCTTTACTACACCCGGCATGAGTGAGCGTATCTCAGACAGACAAGACTTGGTGAATGAGTATTCCTGCGTGTCGAAGTCGCCTGGAATCCACCATGCCATATTGTCTCCAGCCATTGCAAACTCAGTCTTCTCTTCGCGAAGAGTGAAATAGACGAGATTCTTCTGGCGTGGGAACTCATATCGGAAGCCTACACCGTCGTCATAGACGCGGAATCGCAGGATGATATGTCTGTCGGTCTTCTTCTGGTCGAGGGTTACGGCAAGCTCATTGTAATGATTTCGGATGCTGCTTTCTTCGCCCCATACCGGTGTCCATGTCTCATCGAATGATGTGCAGATGGCCTCTGTCTGGGTGAAACCGTCCATCAAGTCCTCGCCTCCCTTGGCTAATTGCAGTCCGAGGTGGGATGGCTTGATTACGCTTTGCGAGCCATAGGTGATGGAGTAGGTGGGTCTTCCGGCTACAACGTCGAAAGTGACCTGGACTTTGCCGTCTGGGCTCTTTACGATTTCTTCGGCATTGGCTGATAATGTCATTACTATTGCCGCTATTGCTGATAGGAATATTCTTGTTTTCATTTGTCTTTCTTATTATGGAGTGGGGGAAATCGCCCGGTAACGCGGGCGACACAGTGGCGCCTTCTTGTCGGGATTCCCTTGTGATGGGGGCGACACAGTGGCGGATTGTTGCTTTATGGTCTGCTCTGGGAGATCATGTTGCGGATGGAATTGTTGAAATCCGTCTGCTTGATGAGCTGCTCCAGGGTGATGTGCATACGGTAACGCCAATAGTGCTTTGGATTTGCTGGGATATTGATGCGCTCCTTACTTGCGTCTGCGAGACGGATATTCTCGTCTGTGGCGAGCCAATCCTGAAGAGTGAGGATGCAGAGCATGGATGGGCAATAGAGGTGATTGCGCACTATGTCTGTAGCAACATCAGCACTGAGAGGATGTGGCGCAGCGCCGTAACGACCGAGAGAGATGTTCCAATACTGCTGAGTGCGATTCCAATCCTCATCCCACCACATACGGAGAGTGGCGGTATCATGGCTGGAAATGGTACAGACAGAGAGGAATGGATTATTATTGAGCACGCCGAATGTTACCTTAGGATCCTTAGGCATGGACTGTATTTCAAGCGAGAGAATGTGGAGTTGGTTCATCACCCATGCTACGCAGTCAGGCACCATGCCGAGGTCTTCTGCACATACGAGCATCTTTGTGGCGTCAACGAGGCGTGGGAGCTTCTTCATTGCTTCCTCATACCAGAACTGATTGTTGCGACGATAGAAGTAATCATTATACAGGGCATTGAATGCAGCTTTGTCATGATCCCACAATGTCTCATAGCAAGGGTCGAGCTGAGCTGAGATACGAGGGTGAACGATGTCTGGATTACGATGGTCACGCAAGAACAATACATTGCTAATCAGTGAGTAGAGGGTATCACGCATATTGATGTCATCCTCTGATAGCGTGCCTTTTGCATTGAAATAAGCCTCCACTTCACGCTGAGTCTTGAAGCCTTCGCGCATGAGATACATGTCATCATGCCAATGGGTGAGGAAAGTATCCTTGACATACTGTGCCTTTTGGCCGAAGTAACGGTCGAGCACCCAGTCTGTGATGAAAGGATTGAGGAAGAAATCCTCCTGCCAACGCAGTCCATACTGCTCCACTTCCTGACGAGTCATGCCGAGGGAAGGAAAGAACTGACCGAGCAATCCGTGGACGCTATGCACAGGAATCTCCCATATACGGAAGAATCCGAGCACGTGGTCGATGCGGTAAGCATCGAAATACTTAGCCATATTGGAGAATCGGTGTACCCACCATTGGCAACCATCTTTCAGCATCTCATCCCAGTTGTATGTAGGGAACCCCCAGTTTTGACCGTTGACAGAAAAGTTGTCAGGTGGTGCTCCAGCCTGTCCGTTAAGGTTGAAATAGCGTGGTTCCATCCATACGTCGCATCCATATCTGTTTACTCCGATAGGAATATCGCCCTTGAGCACCACTTTATGCTGGCGTGCATACTCGTGGGCTCCAATCATCTGCTGAGCAAGAACATACTGCACGAAATAATAGAATGCCACCAGAGCAAACTCCTTAGTACGATGATCGGAGAGAGAATGGCGGTCGGCTTCATTCCATAGGTTGTGGTCTGGCCAGCGAGAGTAGTCGGCAGTGCCGTATTGATCGCGGAATACGCAGTATTGAGCGTAAGGCACGAGCCACTTTTCCTCTTCCTTAAACCAGTTCTTGAAGTGGTTGGAAGCGAGCATATCGTGTCCTTCCTGCTCGAAGATGATGTGGAGATACTCAGTCTTGGCATTGTTTACGCGCTCATAATCTATCTGTGGCAGAGCGTTGAGTTCCTTTCTAAGGGCTTCAAACTCAGCCTTTTTCTTAGCGTCCTTGATAGCAGGAAGCTGACGAAGGTCAGCATATTGCGGATGCAGGGCGAAGATACTGATAGAGGAATAAGGGTAAGAGTCGGTCCAAGTGTGAGTGATGGTGGTGTCATTGATAGGCAGCACCTGCAGAATGCGCTGACCTGTGAGCGCTACCCAATCCACCATCTTCTTCAGATCGCCGAAGTCTCCCACTCCGAAACTGCCCTCAGAGCGGAGAGAGAATACAGGAATAGCGGTGCCTGCGAGGCGGTCAGCAGGGATAGGGAAGTGGGCATCCTCCAGATAGACAGGTTGCTTGATGTCATTAGCAGACATAGGAATCTGGAAAGTGCGGTTCATTCTTGCTTCCCAGATTACCGGTACGTTAGGGTCTTCATCATATACGAGGAACTTCATCTCTATGGTGAAGCCTGCTATCATTCTGATATTGAGGAGAGCTGTCCACTCGTTATCACCAGTATAATATAGTTTCAGAGCCTTGCGCTCCTGCCAAAGACCGAGTTCGCTGATGTTGCCACAGAGGGCAAGGAACTGGTTGGGGCGGAGTTGTGGGGCTTTTATTTTCAATGTAAGCGTCTCGTCTGCCTTTATTTTTGGCAGGGTCTGAATCTCATGGCGGTGTATGCATTCTGTGAATGCTGAGCTGTAGAAGTAGTCCATTGCTTTTTTCGTTGTTTTGGGGTTTGGGTTCGTGGATTCGGTTATCGGGCGGTAACGCGCCCGACACTGTGGTTTTACTTATTTACATATTTCTTGCCGTTGCGGATGACGAGGCCTTTGTAGCCATTGCCTACTCGCATACCGTGAAGGTTGTAAGTGGCATTGGCGCATGAATGCTCGTCTGCCTTGACGTCATTGATGCCTGTCACTATGCCGACATTGCTGGTAGATGTGTAGTAACCACCGTTGACGAACTTGAAGTCAGCAGTCTGTGGCTTTTCATCATTATTGAAGATGATGAAAGTAGGGGTAGAGGTTTCAGAGCCAGTGTAAGTCCATTTATACACCTTGTTGCCGTTGTCTGCCTGACCTATGTATGTGCAGGTCTGACCAGGCCATTTTCCTCCGGTGAAGTTTGCGGAGCTGTTCCAGCACCAGCACTTAGGGTTCTTGGTCCAGGAGGCTGGAGCTTCGAAGAAAGCGCACGTCTCGCCAGGCTCCACTTTGCAGAATGAAGGGAATGTCACGTTCTGGATTTCCTCCTTGACATCATCAAGACTGCTGATGTCTATGTTGCTGGAAACGTAGTATTTGAAGTCTGTGCCCTCCAAAGCGAGTTTCATGCCATTGGAACGGATTGTAGGATTAGGGCCTATAGCCACCAGCGCATCGCCCTTATCGCCACGCACTTTCACCACGTATCCATTGCCTGAGACACCTTTGCTTACGATAGTGCTCTGATTATGGATGCCGAGGAGGCGACGGAGAAGGATGAGTTTCTTGATAGTAGTCTTGTAACTCTTCCAGTGGGTGAGGAATACGCAAGGCGTGCCAGGCATGGCAAGCATGTAGGCATTGGCAGCTTCCACATCTTTATACAGAGGATTTGCACCGTCTTTACCAGAGCTTCCAGTGTCGTGATTATCCACGAAAGTGACGGCATAGCGCTGATATAGAGTGCTTGTAGCGAGCATGCTCTCATTGAGCTTTGCCCAGTTTGAGCTTTCAATGGCTGTTTTCAGAATGTCACGGAAAGGGAAGTCGAAGGCAGCAGACTGTATCTTGCCAGAAGCGTCCTTAGTGCCGTTTATCCAACTGGTCACTCTCGCATATCCATCCCAGCATTCTCCCACGGAGAACTGAGGCTTAGCAGAGGTGTTATAGATGGAAGTGTATTTAGGGGCGTAGCCTTTCACCATATCATAGCGGAAACCAGTGTAGCCAAGTTCGTTGAGAAGGAAATCGAGATACACCTTGATGTTATTCTGAACGGTGAGGTTAGAATGGTCGAGGTCGCGGGAACCATCGAAGTCATCACCGCTATCGGCAACGCCAGTAGCCTTATATCCTGACTTGACGCATTCGTCTGTCTTACAGATATATGGCGCGCAGTTTCCTCCCCAGGTGATGGTGTAGGTCTTGCCAGTGTTCTGTCCCACTACTTTCTCGTCAGGGAAGTCGGTCCAAGACTTGTTACCGCTCTTGTGATTGATTACTACGTCAGCGATGGTTCCGAGACCTTTAGCCTTGAATGTCTTAATCATGGAGCGGAGCTGAGCCTCTGTGCCGAAGGCGCTCTTATGATCGAGCCACCAGATGTCGCAGTAACCCATATTGGATGTCAACGTGTTGCAATATCCGCTCTGAGGAATCCAGATGAGATTGAAGTATTCTGCCAGTTCGTCGGCTTGCGATTCGAGGTTATTCCACTGTGTATCTTGATAAGAATCCCAATAGAATCCTTGTATCATGACACCATTATATTTCTCTGGCCAACCTTGAGCATAAAGGCTGGATGAACCGAATAGGCACATCAATATTGTGAGTGCGAAGGAAGATAGTATTTTCATTGTGACAAACTTAGGTTTTAATGTGTTTGCAAAATTAGGCATTTTTGCTAAAACATAGATTATAAAGGTTTTACTTTTTAACTTGTATTGTCTGCAAACGATTACAGAACGACGGCAACTTTGCATATTTTGAAAGGTCGAAAGCATCATCAAAAGCATCACAATGGAGGGTTAATGAGATAATGTATGAAATGGTTTACATTTATTAGCAGATGTTAAATAATTGGCGATAATTTGTAGATGAGAAAATGGGGAAAATGGAGTGGGAGAGAGATGTTTTGGGGATGAAAAGGCGAAAACAATGATATTGGAGAGAGAAAGCTAAGTTATTAGGATGTGAAAGCTAAGCTATTGGATGGTGATAACTATGGTATTAGAACGCGAAAGTGCCGTTATTGCGCAGCGAAAATGTGAGTTTTCGGGCGTAATAACGGCACTTTTGCTCTGTAAACAGGCGGATATTATTCTGTTGTTTTTGTGACTACTTGATAATCAGGCGGTTATATTTTAGGGCGAGAATCGCGTATTTGCTGGCAAGGGTATTTTGATTTCAGAATATTGCAGCCAAAGTGTTAAAAAACTGCTTGATGGCTTTATTTTACGCTTATTACCTTACCAGAATGGATATATAATCCCTTCTTGGTAGGCTTGTCAATGCGAATGCCAGAGATAGTGAACCATGCGACGGAGTCAGAGCCTGGCTTAGGAGCGGTGATGTCATTGATTCCAGTAGTGTTGAGGAAAGAAGAAAGGAGTTTGCCTACGAAGCCTTGTGAAGAAACAACAGGCCAATGGCCATCGGATTTCTGGTCGCACCACCACATACCGCGTGTCATCCAGCTTGTCATCACAGTGGCGCCAGGACCGTTTTTCCAGTTAGAATCATCGCCATTGCCGGCTTCTTCAGGTTGCCACCAGTAGAGGGCATTGACATTCTTGTGCGTTTTCAGCAGGTCGATCAGGTCTTTGGTGAATTGATATTGACCGTCAGCGGATGCTTTCCATTTGGATTGAAGGTCATATTTCTTGTCGCCAGGATAGTACTGGAAAGGATATGAGGTCTCCATAATCTGCACTTTCTTGTCAGAGAATTGCGCTGCGAGGCGGTCGAGAGTGGAGGAAAGAGTGGAGAGACCATCATGATAGAAAGGATAATAGGAGAGTCCGATGATGTCATAATCCACCTTGGCATCCTTCAGTTTGTTGTAATAATATACTGTCTGACCAGGAACTCCGGAACGCTCTGTATGGATAATGATTTTTGCATCAGGGCAAACCTCTCTCACTGCCTTGCATCCATAGGAGAAGACCTTGGTGAGACCAGTCCAGTCATTGCTTGCGTGGTCGTAAGGAAAGACCTTAATACCTATCATTCCGTAGGTGGTCTCATTGCCCACTTGTACAAAGTCTGGCTTTGCTCCAGCGTCCTTCAGTGTCTGGAGTACCTCTTTCGTGTAGGAATAGACCTTGTCTGCCTTTTTTGCAACAGTGGTGCAGTCGCTCCATGATGCAGGGAGGATTTGGCTTGAAGGGTCAGCCCATGTGTCGCTGTAATGGATGTCGAGCACGAAGTAGGCTCCAGCATCCTTGATGCGCTTGCCTAATTTCTTAACGAAATCAATATTTTGGCAGACGCAGTGGTCGGTTTCGTCTTTCTGATTCTTCTCTTTCGGATCGACAAAGAGGCGCACACGGAATGAGTTCCATCCGCATTCGCTGACAAACCATGAGATGAGGTCGTCTATATTATTGCCTTTTGTGTCGCGATAACCTGTGTTGTGAGTCTCGTAAAGGGGTAGGATGGAGATGTCACCTCCTACGAACTCGCCATTTTGGGCTGAGGCTGTGAGGGATAGGAGAAGGAAAAATAGGGATGTGATTACTTGCTTCATATAGAGTTAGTTTGTTGTTTTTTTATGGGAGATGGGGGGAACCAGCCGGTAACGCAACGGACACAGTGGTGAGCACTGGGACTATTGTGCAAAAGTACTAAGAAAAAATGTTTTTTGCAAGCAAATGGGAAAGAAAAAAGGTACATCGACTTTTCGTCGATGTACCTTAACTATGTATAACCAAAAATTCGTATGAGGTGATTAGTTCACGCGAACCTTCTTTTCCTCAAGACGATATTTCTTTGTCACAACCTCTTCCTTCTTTTCACCAGTGCCAGAAGCGACGGTGATAGTAGCGCGGTTGTCATCATTATTAGCAAAAGGCTGTACGCTATCACCCTTCCATTCGGTGGTGATAATCTCAGCAGGAACGCCTGCATCTACCAAAGCCTTGGTGAGAGCCTCTGCACGATTCTTAGAGTACTTCATGTTGACACGCTTGTTGCCAGTACCCTTATCAGCATATCCTGTTACGGTAATCTTGACATCCTTATTGTTCTTCACGAAGTTCACAATCTCAGATACAGTCTGCTGGCTGATAGGATCATTCTTACGGATGGCGAAATGGAGGTCACGGCGAAGTGAAGCCTCAGTCTCTACAGTCTTGTAAGAAGTGTCGTTATACCATACAGTGTCGATACGAGTCTCATAGATAGGTTCTACTTCCTGCACAGGAGCCTTCTTAGCTTTACCAATCTTGAAAGTCACACCGATTAAGGCAGCAGCCTGCCAGTCGTTCTTTTCGTTGACTTTAAGGTTGTAGAGGTCATTCTTATAGTTCGCCTGAAGTTCGAGGTTGAGCGAGAGACTGTTAGTCACGTCATACTCGAAGATAGTGCCGAGGCGACCATTGAATGTGCTGTGCTTAGTGCCACACACCTGCTCATGATAATTAGGATGGCTACTCTGGAAGTCGTTGTTGTAAGCCAATGTCTTAAACTCATCATAGTCCCAAGAGTAGTTAGAGCCGAAACCAGCAAGGAGAATCCAGTTGAAATCCTTGCAGTTGCGTGCAGGACTAAGGATATTGGACATATTGAAGAGGAAATCTACATCAGCAGTGCAAGCCTTAAACTTGTAAGTCTGCTTGTTAAGACCATACTGACCCTCAGCAATGCCACCTTTCTGGTCGTAGCCCATCAGGTGAAGACGAGCTCCGAACTCAGGAGCAAACCAGCGTCCGAACTGGAGAGCATACTGAGGAGTGACCAGTTTGAGAGAATTGTAGTTGGTAAAGGTAGTCTGAGCACCGCCCTGAACTCCAACAAACCAATAAGGCTTGAAGTCCTCTTTATTGTCTTGAGCAAATGCGGCTGTGGACACTCCACAAAGGAGTGCCACGGCTGCTGCATATTTAGTTATCTTTTTCATAGCATATTATCTTTTAATGAAGAATATCTGACCTGTAATATCATTGAAATAGATATCATACTTACCAGGAGTAATGTCGATATTCGGACCGTTAGCAGTAGAACCAGTGCCGTACATGAAGTCGCCAGCGATAGTAGGAGTCATGCCCCAGCTGGTATCCCAACCATGATTAGCGCGAACCTTTACGCCACAAGCAGTTGTGATTTCCACACCATATACAGCCCAGTTGTGAGTAGTTTTGCCTCCGAGGTCATCAGAACCTTCAATCTGAGTGAAGTCAATGTCAGTGCCCCAGTCATTGTTAGCACCGATAAGGCTGATCTTATCGTATGAAGCAGTAACGTCAACCTTCTGCCAAGAGTAGGTCATATTGTCGAAATCTACATTGAGAGTGTAGTAACCAGCCTCTGGAGACATGATGCACTTGCCAGTATTCTCAATCAACTGTGTGCAAGAACCATTTTCTTCAGCAGCACCATAGTTGTCCCATTTTTCGCCATTGATCTGCTCCATGTCTGCAATACGGCAATCCCAAGCACCGGTGAAGTAAGAAGTGTAACTTGCAGTGCTCTTAGATGTAGGATGGAATGCTGTTGCAGTGGTGAGTTTCCAGTTGTTCTGGCGTCCTACTATGTAGTATTCAGGAACAGGAGGGATTGTAGTGATGGTGAATGTCATGTCCATCACGTTGACAGAAATCTTGAACTTGGCAATGTTCTCATTCTCCACGAGGTGCCAAGAGAGCTTTCCGTTAGTACACTTACCTGCGAGAGAACTGTCATCGCTGATTACAGGGCAGATGCATGTAGTCTCTTTGTCCCAGTTCATAGAACCATCTGCATTGTAAGCAGAAGCAGGAGCAATCTTAAACCAGTGCCAGCCTTCGCCTTGAGCAGGGATTACGCAAGAGAATATAGGATCATCGTAAGGGTCAGCGCCACTATTGGTGAACTTATATTTCTGTGTATTGTCGAGACTACCGAGGTAATAGTATTCGTTCTCAAGCACGATGTGATTATCATGAGGAGTAAATTCGATGGCGCGCTTGTTGTAATAAGTAGGCTCGCCTACAAATGCTACAGAAGAACCATTAGTAACGGTCTCAAGATAAGTGCGAGTGTAGAGGGTCTTGCTCTTAGGACTGTGGGTTACATTTTCGTAGTAGGCCTGCTGAAGGGCAGCAGGAGAGATGAAGATAGTGTCATTCTCGCTCATGTCAGCAGCGCTGATAGTGATAGGATTGGCAAAATCCTCAGTTGTAGAGAACTGTACAGTGCCCTTGAGAACTGTATTAGCAGGCATTGCATCCTTAGCGACAGATGCCACGCCCATAGGAACCATGATAGAATCTCTAAGGTTAGAGTCGATGAGCTCATCGATTTCGATCGTAGAAGTCAGTTCCTTGATTGTTACGTCTGATGTCTTGAGCACGCTTTCCTGCTCAGAAGTCTGAGGAAGGAAATCAGCAGTGAAGTCCTCATTACATGAAGCAAGCATGATGCTCAGCAAGGCAGTCAGACAAATGCTTATCTTTTTCATAATGGAATGTGTCTAATTATATTTGTTTTATGCGGTGGGGTTTCTTAGTGGAAACCCCACCTTATATAATATATTACGGTCACATGAATGAAGAATTATTTCTTCTCAAATCTGACAGTGTTCTTGTTGAGGTCGAGAGTTACTTCTACATCGCCACCTTCCCAGTCAGGAATGTTCCAGCTACCCTTACCAGGAACAGCAACAGAGCCTTCGTAGATATTGTCCTTAAGAGCAATATCTACAGTATTGTCGTCAGCCTGAGAACCCATAGAAGCGCCACCGTCCCATCCTGTCAGAGCAGAGTAGAAGCGGAACTGGAAGTTGCCTGCACCGATAGAGAGAACACCCTTATAGATGCCAGTGCCAACGCCAGTCTCGGTGATGGTAGAGATATTTGGCTTGTTGTCAGGAGAAGGCTCCAACCATCCGTCAATAGCACCGATGACAAATATGGTCTTAGGAGCACGGATAGCCTTGTAAGAAGCCATGTACTTGAATGTGACAGCGTTTGACTCGATGGTGGAAACTGGAATTTCCACTCCCTCACCGTCGAGGATAGCAGCGTGGATGCGGAATGCTACTTCAAGATAGCCCTTGTCAGTATATTCATCCTCAGACTTGAAACCTAAAGCGCTGTTGATGGACATTGCGATTTCCTCACCTGGAACATCAGCCTTTACAGAATTGTAAGTGGTCTCAAGATAATAAGGCTTGCCATCAACTTCGTCCCAAACTATTGTACCGTCAGCCTGCTTTACGCCGACCTGGACGTAATAAGTAGGGAGAGCAAGGAAGTCATAGTCAGGTGTTGACCAAGCAAGTGTTACAGTATTCTCTGCAGACAACTGTATGTGCTGTTCGGACATTGTCGGAGTGTTCAGCACAAACTTTGTTGGCTTGGTGTCAATGACTGGGTTGCTGTCATTGTCATCAGAGCAGGAAGCCATGCCGAAGACAGCAATACCAAGGGCCAACAGTGATAATATTTTGCTTTTCATAAACTCTTTATATTTTATAATGATTAAGTATGTTGCCGTTAATCCGGTAAAGGATTAGTAGCCGTCATTCTGCTTGAGGTTGGTATTGTTGGTGAGGTCAGCAGAAGGAATACCGAAGATGTTACGTGTATCGGAGAACTTCTGTCCTGTGGCAGCGTTGCCCTTCCACTCCCAGTAGTACTTGTTGTTGCCACCGAAGCTATTGAAACGAACGAGGTCCATGCGGCGACGACCCTCAAACCAATACTCCTTAGCCCACTGGTCGCGGATGTCAGAGAGGCTGTACTTCTCGCTCTGACGAGCAACAGGTACGTTGGCACGGTCTTGAAGCTTATTGATCATCTCAGCACCCTTAGCTGTAGTAACGCCATTGTTGAGACGTGCGTCAGCCTCAGCGTAGTTGAGGTAAGCCTCAGCCATACGGATGAGAGGGAAATCGGTATCTACGAATTCGTTGTTGGTAGATGTTGGCTTACCGTCAGAACGGACATTGCGGAACTTTACGCAAGCATAGCCGGCATTCTGGTCGTCCTCACTATCGATGTTCTTGGTGTAAGAACCAGGGAAGATGAGAGCACGGTCGTCATTTGCAGCGTCAGTAACGGCTGCAACAGTCTTGAAACCGGAAACGTCAGTGCCACCGAAGAAGATGTCGCAGAGCTTGCCCTGAATGCGGCAGCACTTGCCCCAGCCGTTTGAAGTGCCGGAAGGAACGTATTCACTCATCTCTGGAGAGTAAGAACTAAGTATGAGAGCGTGCATTCCACCGTAACTCTTGGTGTTGACACCGTCGTGGAGAACAGGGAGAAGAATCTCCTTGCGAGCTCCGCTCTGGTCGTTGTCAGCGAGGAAGAGCATCTGGTAAGCAGTGTATCTCTCGTTGGTAGTAGGGTTGATTGCAGCATACTTCTTGCCGGTAACCTCATCGGTCTTGCTGTTCTCGAAGAGCTCGTAGTAACCATTGTTGAGTACCTTCTCTGCATATTCTCTTGCTTTTTCCCACTGTGCCTTGCCAGTGTAAACCTGAGAGTTGAGGTAAAGGCGTGAGAGCATCATCCATGCAGCAGCCTTGTCGATACGTCCGTAGGTGTTCTTACCAGGCTCTTTGAGGTCCTTCTCAAGTTCGGTAAGTTCGTTTTCTACGTATGTGAAGAACTTGTCGCGGGTGTAGTACGCTCCCTTTTCACCTACATGTTCAGTGAATGCGGCGTTGCCGTAGAGGTCCATGACGGTGTAATAGTTGTATGCACGGATGAAACGCACCTCAGCGCGACGAGCTGCTGTCTCCTCAGTGCCATCCTCCGGCATCTCGTCGAGATAGTAGTTGCAGAGAGTGATGGTGAAATAGATACGGTAATAGAGACCGGATGACACTGCATTATCAGCACCGTAGGTGTTCTCCACGAGGTCTTCATATCCGGCATCGTTCTTATACCATATCCAGTGAGCCTCGTCAGTGGTGAGCTCATTGAGGTTCCATGCCATACGGAAGAACTCAGAGCGACCTTCATCGGCATCCTGTATATCACCGTTACCATTAGGACCGGTCTGTCCGGTAAGTACGAAGCTGGAGTAAATCTTGTTGAAGAGGGCATCCTTGTCCAATGTGGACTGCTGCGCAGGATTGATGTTTTCCACATCAAGGTCGTTGATGCAGGAAGTGCTTACACAGCTCATGGAGAGAGCTAAAGCAGCTGCCCCGATGTATGTTTTGATATTATTGAGTTTCATAATGTATTGTCCTCCTTGTAGTTTAGAAATTCAGGCTGATACCGAGGATGCCAGTGAATGGACGTGGATAGATATTGTTGTCGTAGCCACCATTGACCTCAGGATCGAGTCCCTTGTACTTTGTAACAGTAAGAACATTCTGTGCAGTAGCGTAGATACGTCCGCTGAGGCCGCTGAATGAACCATTGTGGAAGAGTCTGTCGAATGAATAGCCGAGAGTGATGTTGTCAAGCTTAAGGAAACTTGCATTCTGGATGAAGTAATCAGAGAGCACATCCTTAGCTCCGGCTGCTGTCCAGTTCTTCTGGAGGTCCATATCCACTACGTTATGCCATGCTTCTCCTGAATAGAGATTTGACAAAGAGAGGTTGGCATTGCTTGCCTCTACTGCGTTATAAACGTAGTTGTTGAAGTTTGCACGCATAGAGAAGCTGAGGTCCCAGTTCTTATAGATGAACTTGGAAGTCAAGCCCATAGTAACGTCAGGATCAGCCTTCTTGTAGTAATAGCGGTCGCCGTCATTGATGACACCATTGTGGTCACGGTCAACATAGCATCCGCGGATAGGCTCGCCCTTCTCATCATATACCTGCTGATATACGAAATAGGTAGAAACAGCCTGGCCTACGTGGTAAGCCTTGATACCATCTGTGGATTTGTCACCGATAGGCAGACCACCGTAAGGAATGCGGTATGAGCTTTCATCGCCACCTACGAGCTCGTCGATCTTGTTCTTGTTCCATGTCACGTTGTAGCCGAGGTTCCAGGTGAAGTCCTTTGTCTCGATGATGTTGCCGCTGAGTGCGCCTTCGATACCGAAGTTATGGAGCGAACCGATGTTGGAATTGAGCTTATTAGAGAAGTTGGAACCTACAGAGAGAGTCACGTTGTTGATGAGGTCTGTGGTCTTGCGGTAATATACATCGAGGCTTGCAGTGAAGCGCTGGTTGAGGATTCCGAAGTCGATACCACCGTTCCATGTAGTAGTCTTCTCCCAAGTAAGGTCGGGGTTGTAAGCGTCAGGACGGTTTGTTGTACCATCACCGAGGATAGGATAGAGAGCACCATTCTGGTTAGGAGTATAGGTTACAAGGTAAGGATAGTCGTTGATGCCTTCCTGCTGACCTGTCATACCCCATCCGAGGCGGAGCTTAAAGTCAGAGATCCAATCGATATTCTTGATGAATTTCTCCTCATTGATCTTCCAAGCGAAGGCGGCAGCAGGGAAGATACCCCAGCGATTGTCCTTAGAGAAGCGTGAAGATCCGTCGTCACGAATGGTGAATGTGAAGAGGTAACGGTCCTTGAAAGTATAGTTGAAACGACCGAAGAAGCTGACGAGGATGTTCTCTGTACGATAGCGTGTCTGAGCGCCAGCAGAGCAGTTAGCAGCGTATGGCTGACCAGGCTTTTCGAGGTTGGTGCTTGGATAGTAAGCTTCGTTGAACCAGTCAGTGTTCTTGTGGAAACGCTGATACTCGTAACCTGCCATTGCATTGACGCTGTGGTCCTTGCCGAAGTCGTGGAGATACTGTGCGTACAACTGGAGAGAGACGTTGGAAGTGCGCATTGAGCTCCAACCAGACTGTCCATAGTAGTACTTGGAAGTGTCAAAGTAGTAAGGAGAGAACTCCTGAGTGTTGCGTCCGAACTCCATATCTGCACCTGCATTCATGTGGAGGTGGAGGTCTTCGAAGCCGTGAATCTTATAGTCAGCCTCAAAGTTGCCGATGTAAGAGTGCTGGCGTCCCTTGTCCACCTTGTTGTAAATGGCAGCTACAGGGTTGCCAGGAGCAAGGGTGTTAGGACCTTGTTGCCAGTTAGGATCCTTGTAGTCAGTAGGTACAGACCACTGCTGGAAACCGTTCCAGTTCTTCTTATAGAAGTCTGTATTATTATATACTGGCTTTGTAGGGTCGTAAGAGACGGCATTACCGATAGCGTCACCGTTGGAATAATCAGAGTGTGAGAACATATACTTACCGTTTACATTGAGGGTAAGATGATCATCAAAGAATGAAGGAGAAACACTGAAGTTTGCAGTGTAACGCTGGTAGCTGCTCTTCTTCAGTACACCGTTCTGGTCTGTCATACCGAAGCTGACGCGGTAAGGCATGTTCTTCAGACCGCCAGTGATTGATACGTTGTGGTCTGTGCTGAAAGCAGTGCGGTAAATCTCGTCCTGCCAGTCAGTGTTTGCGAAGAGATGATTGCCGTTAGCATCGTAATAACCGAGGTTCTTGTACTCATTGCTTGCCTCATATTCAGCCTCTGTATAGCCCTTGCTTGCCATTACTGTCTTCTTGACGAAAGCCATATACTCATTAGCATCAAGGACATCGACAGTGTTCTTTACCTTACTTATGGACACATTGCCGTTGTAGTTGACCTTAGGAGCGCTGCCCTTACGTCCCTTCTTAGTAGTAATGATGATGACACCGTTAGATGCACGTGAACCGTAGATAGCGGTAGCAGAAGCATCCTTCAATACTGTGAATGACTCGATGTCGTTAGGGTTGATGGAAGCCAGGAAGTTGGCAGAACCTTTACGTCCGTATGTATCCATTGAAAGACCGTCGATTACGATCAATGGGTCATTGGAAGCATTGAGTGAAGAGCCACCACGAATACGGATAGTAGCACCGCCACCAGGAGAACCACCATCGTTGACGATGTTCACACCAGCCACTTTACCCTGGAGCATATCCTGAGCAGAAGTCTGAAGACCGTGGTTCTTGTCGTCTGGCTTGATAGCGGTTACCGAACCGGTGAGGTCATTTTTCTTAGCCACACCGTAGCCGATGACAACGACTTGGTCGAGGACCTTGGCGTCATCCTGTAAGATTACTTCTACCTGGGCAGCAGCCTTGACAGTAGCAGTCTGATATCCGATAGAGGAAATCTGAAGTTCTGCACCGGCTTTTGCCTTTAACTGGAAGTTACCATTGAAGTCAGTTACAGTACCGCCTTGCTGTCCGACGATGCGTACTGTAGCTCCAATGACATCTTCACCTGTTGCATCCTTTACATGGCCATTGACAGTAATCTGTGCAAAAGCCCCAAGGGAAAGCATCAGTCCCACTACAAGGAACATAAGCCTTGAAGGGAGTCTAAAAATAAGTTGCTTCATCATTGAACTTTTTTAGTTAGATTGAAAATGATTGTTATTAGGAATTATCTATTTTTTATTTATACCTTATTTATATATATAGGCAGCTGATTGGCTGTTGGCTTTTATTAGGTTTCAGTATTTCGGCTGTTGGGAAAAAACTTCCCTCAAGTCGTTTACGTTTGCAAAATTACGCCTATTTCTGATATTTTAGCACAGAAAAGTGAAATATGTTCGGTTTTGACAGTGCAAACGATTACGTAATAATCTAAATAATTGATGTGTCGTTATTTGTCAGTTTGTTATTTTTTGTTTACCTTTGCATTCACAATAACTGTAAAACCTAATAACAAAAGCAAAATGAACCAGACCCCGATTACTATGAAGGATATAGCGGAGGCGCTCAATGTGTCTGTCGCTACGGTGTCGCGTGCTCTGTCTGGAAACAAAGCTATAAGCGAAAAGCGTAGAAAAGAAATACAGGATTATGCACGCGAGCATAATTTTGTCTCAAACTTTATTGCTGAGTCATTGCGCAATTCCAAGACCAAACCCGTCAAACTCATTGGTGTGATAGTGCCAGAAATAGTGCATTACTATTTTGCAAGTATTCTCTCTGGCATTGAGCAGGAGGCTTCTGCGCGTGGGTATCGCATCCTTGTGGCGCAAAGTGCGGAGGAATATGAGCGCGAAGTGATGATATGTCAGTCTTTCTATCAGAACCGTGTGGGGGGAGTAATCTTGTCAATGGCTAAGACTACCACAGACTACTCACATTTTATAGAATTACAAAATCGTAAGGTGCCTTTGGTATTCTATGACAGAATATGTACTGGTATTGATGCATCACGCGTCGTGGTGGACGATTATAATGCAGCATTGAATGCTGTTACCTATCTTATTGAGACGGGATGCCGACGCATTGCTTTCTATGGCAGTGACTTAAAACTGGAAATATGCAAGAATAGATATAATGGTTATCGTGATGCTTTGCTTCGTGCACATCTTCCGGTGGATGATTCCATCGTGGTATTCTGTGACAACAGAATGGATGCTGAGCGGATAACTCCAGAGATTCTTGCTCGGGAGGACCGTCCTGATGCTTTCTTTGCCATAAATGATGACACGGCAATAGGCATACTCTATGCTGTCAAGCACGTAGGACTGCGTGTGCCTGACGATATTTCTATCTGCGGATTTACCAATGGTATTCGTGCGATAGCTTGTGAGCCGATGCTTACCACCGTGGATCAGCATGGCATGAAGCTTGGCAAGCAAGCCGTTTCCATCCTCATCGACCAGATAGAGGGCATACTGCCTATGGACAAAGCGGTGAGAAAGATTGTCAAGACACAGCTGGTCATAAGAGGTACAACCCGAAAGAAATAAGAAGATAAAAGGAAAAAATATAAATTGATACAATGAAACAAAAACCAAACATGAAATTCTGGGGACTATGGAACCTCAGTTTTGGATTCTTCGGAGTGCAGATAGCATACGCTCTGCAGTCTGCTAACATCTCTCGTATCTTTGCCACTCTCGGCGCAGATCCGCATTCTCTCTCTTTTTTCTGGATACTGCCACCGCTCATGGGTATTATCGTGCAGCCATTGGTAGGTAAGTATTCTGACAAGACATGGTGCAGATGGGGACGCCGTATTCCTTACCTCTTCCTCGGAGCAGCCGTTGCTGTCGCTGTGATGTGCCTGCTTCCTAATGCCGGTTCGCTGCATTTCGACAACACCACACTTATCTGGGGCACAATGACAGCCGTGATGCTCTTCGGACTTATCATGCTCATGCTCCTCGATACCTCCATCAATATGGCGATGCAGCCATTCAAGATGCTGGTGGGCGACATGGTCAATGAGGAACAGAAGAAGACGGCTTACTCCATTCAGTCATTCCTCTGTAATGCAGGTTCGGTGATGGGATATGTATTCCCATTCCTCTTTACATGGATCGGCATCAGCAACACAGCGCCTGAAGGCGTCGTGCCTGACTCCGTAATCTGGTCATTCTATATCGGTGCGGCTATCCTTATCCTCTGCGTTATCTATACCACTATGAAGGTAAAGGAATGGAATCCAGAGGAATACAATGAATATAACGGCATTGAGGCAACCCCGGAGACTGATAAGGCTGACGAGCCTGGTATGCTCACACTTCTCATGAAGGCACCTTCTGCATTCTGGTCTATCGGTCTGGTGCAATTCTTCTGCTGGGCAGCGTTCCTCTTTATGTGGACCTACACCAACGGTACAGTGGCTGCCAATGCTTTTGATACACCAATCATCAATGGTCAACTGGACGTGAAGTCTGACGCTTATCAGATAGCAGGCAACTGGGTAGGCATTCTCTTTGCCGTTCAGGCACTCGGCTCTGTGGCTTGGGCTACTATCATTCCACGTATCAAGAACACTAAAATGGGATATATGCTCAGTCTCGTCCTTGGTGGAATCGGTTTTATATCAATGGGCTTCATCACTGATCAGTATCTTCTCTTCGTCTCATTCATCCTCATCGGATGTGGATGGGCTGCCATGTTGGCATATCCTTTTGCTCTCCTTACTAACGCATTGGAAGGCAAGGGACACATGGGTACATACCTCGGCCTCTTCAATGGCACTATCTGTTTGCCACAGATAGTAGCGGCTCTCCTTGGTGGAGTAATCCTCAAGGTGCTCCCTCTCGCTGAAAATGGAGCGTCAAACCAGCCTATGATGATGGTGATAGCAGGCATACTGCTCTTTGCTGGCGCAGCTTCTGTCTTTGCTATCAAGGCAAAGTAAGTTGATTTTTTGTTGTATTATAAAGTATCAATATAGAAAAATAAACAAAAACAACTAAAGTAGGTGGTAGAAATCAAATATAAGATATCTACCACCTACTTGTTTTTCTGTTTTTTATTGTTTTTGATTCGTTAACTCACCCTACAGTGAGAATCATTTACAGTCCATATTGTTCTCAGCAATAGTGCAGACATAGCCTAATTCTTGATTTTCAATTTGATGGAAAACCCAAGGACTATGGTTCTCATATACAGGCAGAAGTAGCGGACGCAACTGCTCTTTACCAGTGATACCACGACCAGATAGCTTCACCACCGCTTCCTTCATAGTCCACAGTCGTGTGAAGACGACAGATGGAGTAGGGGAGTAGTGGAGCATTTCGAGTTCGTAATCATTAAATATGTATTCCGCAAGACTCTCTTTTACTGCAGAAGGAATACATTCGATGTCGATGCCCACAGGACTATCGCTTATGGCGCAAGCGACGCCTTTCTTGCAATGCGAGATATTGAAATGTATGTCTTCGTGACCTAATATGACAGGTTTGCCATTGTCAAGGGTGCAGAATATGGGCGACTCCGTGATGCCATAAGTCTCGCAGAGCATATCCTGGAGCAAGCGGTAAGCCGTCAGACTCTGTTGCTTAGCAGTAGCATTGCGCATCTTCTTCACCTTCTCGCGACGCTGTTCGCTGACCAGTGATAGTTCCATTTGCATCCTTTCCTCGCTCCAGGGAGTCATATCGTCGTATATCTTGTAGTGCATCATGAGTGTAAAAGTCTTTTCTTTTTCAAAGACAAAGGTACGGATAATAATCCGATTTCCCTACTTTTTAGGTGTGAAATTGTTACTAAGTGTATAAAAACTTTTGTAATCTGACATTATTATAGTATCTTTGCATTTCAAAAAAGAAATGTAACTACCATAATAAAAATCACTAACTATATGCGCTATCTACTGACAACACTCTTATTGCCATTATCCTTTCCGCTCTTAGCTCAGCATAAGATTGACCTCAAAGGCACTTGGCAATTTCAAAAAGATCGCAACAATACTGTTACGGCTACATCAAAGTATGATGACAATATAAAGCTCCCAGGCTCTATGATTACACGTGGCAAGGGAGACAAGATAAACGTGAGGACAAAATGGACTGGATCACTGTATGATTCTTCATTCTATTTCAATCCTTATATGGAGAAATATCGCGTCGAAGGACAGATGAAATTCCCATTTTTTCTCACCCCTGAGACACATTATACTGGTAATGCATGGTACAGAAGAAACGTCATAGTGCCAAAAGAATGGCGTAAGAAGCGCATTTTTCTTACCCTTGAGCGCCCACACATAGAGACTACTATATATATAAATGGTAAGGAGATGGGGCATCAGATGGGCTTATCGGCACCTCATATCTATGACATTACTGAGGCTACAATACCTGGTAAGGAGAATAGTATCGCCATAAAGGTATATAATGGCATAGAAAATGTCTGCGTAGGACAGGACTCACACTCGGTCACTGATCAGACACAAGGTAATTGGAATGGTATTGCTGGGGAAATATCGCTCTCTTGTCGCCCAGTGGGATATATCTCTCATGTAGATGTATTCCCTGATGTCAAGGCGCGAAAAGTGCGCATCGTAGTAAAGGGAATGACAGGGAAAAAACGTAATCCCGTGTTTATAATCGACGGATCAGAGCGTAAAGCAATGCCTTGTGGCAACGATACTTACGAGATAAACCTCGGAGAGAATATGAGAACATGGGATGAATATGACCCATACGTATATCATCTCACTGTAAAAAATGGTGAAGACTCTTATGAGACGGTATTCGGAATGAGGACGATAACTGTCAAGGGCATGGATATAATGCTCAATGACAAACCGCTTTATGTTCGTGGAACAGTAGAAAACTGCTGTTTCCCTGAGACGGGCTATCCTCCTACTGACCCTGCTTCGTGGGAAAAGATTATCCTGAAATGTAAGGAGTATGGCATTAACACAATGCGTTTCCATTCATATTGTCCTCCAGAGGCTGCTTTTGCCGTGGCAGACAGACTCGGTTTCTATCTTCAGCCAGAAGGTCCTTCATGGCCTAATCATGGAGTAAAACTTAAGGCTGGACAGTATATAGATACTTATCTGATGGAAGAGACGAAAAGAATGGTGGAGGCTTACGGTAATCATCCTTCTTTCGTGATGATGAGTGCGGGAAATGAGCCAGCTGGTAATTGGGTGGCTTGGTGTAATGAGTGGGTGGATTACTGGAAGAATACTGACTCACGACGCATCTATTGCGGTGCTAATGTCGGTGGCGGATGGGCTTGGGACAATGGTTCGCAGTATCATGTTAAGGGAGGAGCGCGTGGACTCGACTGGGATAAGCATGCTCCACAATCAATGGATGATTACTATAAAGAGATAACATTCCCACGAAACTATAAGGCTACTACGCCAAACAACTCTCCAATCATCAGTCATGAGCAGGGACAATGGTGCGCTTTCCCTGATTTTAAGGAGCGTTCTCAATATACTGGCGCTTATAAAGCCAAGAATTTCGATATTTTCGAGGACTTATTGCGTGACAACGGAATGGCTGGTCAGGCTGAGAAGTTCCTTCATGCCAGTGGAAAATTGCAGGTGTTGGCGTATAAATATGAGATGGAACGAAACTATCGCACTAAGGATTATACTGGTTTTGTGCTTCTTGGACTGAATGATTATAGTGGTCAGGGCTGTGCGCTCGTAGGTCCTCTAAATGTGCATTGGAAAGAGAAAGGCTACGTTACAGCAGACGAATGGAAAGAATTTTGCTCTGACGTGATTCCGCTTGCTCGTTTCTCTAAGTTCGTATATTCTAATAGTGATACGCTTAGTGTGCCAGTAGAGGTGTATAATGCTTCGCAGTGCTCACTCATCGGTGCTTATACTTCTTATGAGATAACTTCGGCAGATAGTGGAAATGTGTTATTTCGTGGCACTCTTGCCAATGGCATGACTGATATTCCTCGTGGTAAGAATAATGCTGTAAGTCAGGTTGTTGTGCCTTTACATAATGTGATGTCACCGAAGAAACTGACCCTTACGGTAAATATTTCTACTGCAAATGGTAAATGGAAGAACCATTGGGACTTCTGGGTTTATCCTGATATGCAGGATATTGCAGTGTCAAAGGATGTGTATATCGCTGATTCGCTTGATGATAAGGCTGTGAAAGTGCTTGAAAAAGGCGGTAAAGTGCTACTTACTGCTGCTGGAAAAGTGCGCTACGGACAGGATATTAAGCAGTATTACCTCCCCGTCTTTTGGAATACTTCATGGTTTAAGATGCGTCCACCGCATATCACTGGAGCCTATATAGATAGAAATCATGCTATGTTCAGCGATTTCCCTACGGATGATTGGACTAACATCAATTGGTGGGAACTGGTCAATCGTGCTCAGGTGATGAATCTTTCGGAGTTTCCTGCCGATTATCAGCCACCTGTTCAGCCTATTGATACATGGCATGTAAGTCGTAAATGTGGCATGGTGGTAGAGGCTAATGTGCTCAATGGCAAACTCTTAATGACGACAATAGACATTACTAACGGTCTTGACCACAGACTCGTGGCTCGTCAGTTGCGTAAATCTATTCTCGAATATATGGATAGTGAGGCTTTCCGTCCAACGATAACTCTCGATAAGAATGTAATACAAGACCTCTACACTAAGCAAGCCAAAGCAGTGGATATGTTCACCAATGATTCTCCTGATGAGTTGAAGCCTAAGCTGAATTAGTGTTCTGTGTGGAAATAATAATACAATAAGTAATGCGCCCGACAGTAGAATATCTGCAAAAGCAATTCACATTCCTCAATAATCAGTGTTTTGAAGGCAAACTGAAGCCTGTCAATATAGTGCTGAGCAATGCCAGTACCTTTCTCGGAAGACTCTGTTTTGTAAGAAAAAGGGTGCTGGGCAGGGTGCGCCTGTCTGATTTTATTATTCGCATCAGCGTCAGATATGATATGGAGGAGTCTGTCATCATCGACACACTGCTCCATGAGATGATACATTATTACATTGCATCATTCAATATCAAGGACACTTCTTCTCACGGAGAGGTGTTCCAGAATATAATGAATGCACTCAATGCTCGCTTCGGTTATCATCTGTCAGTCACTCATAAAGTGGTGGATGGCACTGCAATGGCTGAGCAGAAAGCCAAAGAGCGAGAGATGAAACGCACGGCATATAAGCGACATTTCATCGGAGTGGCGCAACTGCATGATGGTAATACCTACGTTCTTCAGGCGGCATCCACCAGAGTAAGGATGCTCGACAGGCTGCTGCGTCAGTATTATCCTATTAAGTCATTGCAGTGGTACGGCTCCATCTCTCCATTCTGGAATAAATATCCCAACTGTATCACTCCAAAACTGTATGCAATAGACAAGGCCGATTTAGAGAAAGAACTGCTTAATATGATATTATTAAATGAAGAATGAAGAATGTAGAATGAAGAATGTAGAATGCAAATTACTATAGTTCGCTCCTGTGTCAGCCGCGTTACCGGCTGATATGACCAAGAAGGTAAATTATTCCATCTACGTAAAAAGTGTACCTTCCATTTTTCATTCTCCATTACCAATATAAGGCATATGAATAATCAACTGAACGAAGAAAACATAGCCAAATCAAAAGAAGGCATAGAGTATCATCCACTGCATCCATTCTTGCCAAAGGGATGTAAGGTGCTGTTTCTCGGTAGTTTCCCACCTCAGAGAAAGCGCTGGTGTTGTGATTTCTTCTATCCTAATTATGGTAATGACCACTGGAGAATAGAGGGTCTTGCCTTCTTTGGTGACAAGAATCACTTTGTGGATGAAGCCAATAAGACCTTTCGTCTGGAAGAGATAGTTAGATTCTTGGAGGATAAAGGCATAGGATTCTATGACACAGCGACGGCTGTTCGCCGACTGAAAGATAATGCTTCGGACAAGTTTCTCGAAGTGGTGGAGCCAACGGACATCATCGCTTTGCTCCGCAGAATACCGCAATGCCGCGTTATAGTCACGACAGGCGAGAAAGCCACTAAGACCATTTGTGATACGCTTGCCATACAAGAAATGCCAAAAGTGGGGCATTACGTCGAAATACCGTCTCGTCCCGACCTTGCATCCCCTCTTTGTCTTTATCGTCTTCCTTCCTCTTCTCGTGCGTATCCCCTCTCACTCGATAAGAAAACTGCATATTATAAGGAGATGTTCACTCACTTCCTGTGATTATCAAGTTTTTATTACAATGTAAAAGCATAGTTATTGCAATGTAAAAGCATAGTTATTGCAATGTAAAAGCATAGTTATTACAAAACGAAAGCACAGTCATTGCAAAACAGGAGCACAGCCATAACAATCCGCCACTGTGTTGCCCGCGTTACCGGGCAATCCTCTTAGTTTCAAAAAAAATAAAAATCACGACGGAAATTCCACAATTCCACCCCTGTAGTATCAACTGTTTGATAATCAAAAAGATAAATGAGGTGGAATATATGGTGGAATATGGGTGGAATTATAAAAAGTTCCACCCATGTTCTTTCATGCGCGCCTTGTGTCTATATTATTGGTAATCAATGCGTTCTTGGCGCAGAACAGCATTTTCGGATATAAAAATCACATTTTTATTTTATCTCTTTTTAGCGAGAAAAAATAGTGAAAAAATGAAAAAAACATGAAGAAAAGTTCTAAAAAAATGTTATCACAGGCACTGTAATAACTGTTTTCTTGCCTATTTTAAGCACTATAATAGCGTCGCGGATACGCTTAAAACCTATGCAAAATCCTACTTTTTAGAGTCTTCATGAATGCTTTCAGCCATCAGACGGTAAAGCTTTTTGGTTCGTTCATCAGGGATGAGATTTAGCTGTCGCTCCATGACAGTGACGTCATTTCTCACCATCGGACCAGTCTGGGCATTGCGTGGAGACATCTTGCTCACTTTCTTAGCTGTCTCCTCAATGATAGGAAGGAAGGTGCTGAAATCCACATCAGTGCCTTCAAGCATCTTTTCTGCAAGGCGATAGCAATGGTTTGTGAAATTATTTGCAAAGACAGCAGCAAGATGGAGGCGCTTTCTCTTCTCTGAATCGACGCATTGCACATTGGCAGAAAGATGATTGGCAATGCCTGCTATGGTGTCCATAGTTTCGGAATTGTCCGATGCCTCTATAAAGCAAGGAATACGCATGAAATCTACTTCCCTCTCTTTTGAGAAGGTCTGCATAGGATAGAGCACGCCATAATGCTCTGTGATGCCCTCAAAGACGTTCATCGGAACGCTTCCAGCTGTATGTACAAAGATATGTCTGTGCGACTTTCCGATGTGTTCCTCCACCTGTTTTGCCACTTCTGGCAGTGCGTCGTCCTTTATAGAAAAGAAATAAACGTCAGAATCACCATTTATTTCGTCGGTAGATGTTACTGCCTTGCAACCAGCTTTCTGTGCAAGTGATTCAGCATGAGATGAATGAGGACTATATACTTCTACTATTTCCTCGCCAATCTCTTTCAGTCGGATGGCGAGATGTGTTGCCACATTGCCAGAGCCTATTATCGTGATTTTCATTGTTGTTTAGTTGTTTGGTTGTTTAGTTGTTTAGTTGTTTGGTTGTTTGGTTGTTTGTCATGTTGTAGCATTCAACTAAACAACAAGACAACTAAACAACAAGACAACAAAACAACTAATCAGTACTCATATCAGCCACCATCTTACGATACTGTGCATATACGTGACTACGAGATACATAGCCGATAAGATGATTGTAATCATCCATCACAGGCAACTGATGAGCATGATGCTTGTCGAATGCTTTCATCACATCCTCCATCGGATCGCCCATTCGTAGGCAAGCTGGAGGGTCGGTCATGAGTTGGGAGACACGGAAATGATGATATAATTCAGTGCGGAACACGATGTGGCGCAGTTTGTTTATGTCTATCTCGCCAAGAAGATTTCCAGCTCCATCGAGCACAGGAAGCAAGGAATTGCCACTCTTGCTCAGTGAATGAACCAGCTGACCGAGCTCCATATCCTTATCCACACTGATGTAAGAACGCTCAATGACGCTGTCAAGACTCATCAATGTAAGTACCGCACGGTCAGTATGATGGGTGATAAGTTTGCCTTGGCGAGCCAAACGCATACCATATATACTATGTGGCTCGAAGATGAGGATGGTAAGATATGAACTTACTGCCACAATCATCAGAGGCATAAAGAGGTCATATCCTGCAGTCAGTTCTGCAATAAGGAAGATTCCTGTCAGCGGAGCGTGCATCACTCCCGACATCACTCCTGCCATTCCCAGTAAGGCTGCATTCTTTTCTGGGAAATAGACACCCAGTCCGTATATATTCCATATACGTGCAAAGAAGAAGCCTGCAAAGGCACCGATAAACAATGATGGAGCGAATGTACCGCCACATCCGCCACCGCCATTGGTGGAAGCAGTGGCAAAAGCCTTAGTGATGACCACCATTCCTACATATACTATGAGCAAAGACTCATGTCCATAGAATAGCGAACCATTCATTATGGCATCCCAATCCTCCTGATTATTGCCTCCAAGCAGGATATTGATATCTCTATATCCTTCACCATAGAGAGAAGGAAAGAGGAAGATAAGCGTACTCAGTATGACGCCACCAAGGGCAAGCTTGGCGTAACGATGATTTTTTAGTTTGGCAAAAACGCCCTCGCACGCCGTCATCATACGTATAAAGTATAGAGAAATGAGTCCGCAGAAGATGCCGAGAAGTATTCCCACCGGCACTCTCTCCACGAGCCAAGGGTCATCCAGCGTAAAGGTGAACAACTTATTGTCACCCATAAAGATATACGCAAAGCAAGTGGCAGTGACGGATGCAATAAGAATAGGCGAGATACTCATCATCGTAAGGTCAATCATCAGTACCTCGATGGTGAATACGAGTCCGGCGATAGGAGCCTTAAAGATGCCCGCAATGGCTGCGGCAGCGCCACATCCCACGAGCAGCATCAGCGTCCTGTTGTTGAGACGGAACAGCTGTCCGAGGTTACTCGCGATGCTGGAGCCCGTCAATACGATAGGCGCCTCGGCACCTACCGAGCCACCAAAGCCGATGGTAATGGCAGAAGCAATGACAGATGACCAGCAGTTGTGGGCACGAAGGCGGCTCTCCTTGGTGCTTATAGCATAGAGAATGCGCGTGATACCATGCGAGATATTATCCCTGACCACATATTTCACGAAGAGAGAAGTGAGCCAGATACCTACTATCGGGAATACGAGATAGAGCCAGTTGTATGTCTTTATGTCAAACTCCGACGTCAATAGATATTGTACCAGGGAAATACAGGAATGGAGTATGAAAGCCGCCACGGCAGCAAACATACCTACGAAGAACGCTAAGACAAGGGTGAATTTCTTGTCCGAGATGTTCTTCAGTCGCCATTCTATGATTTTGTCTATCTTCATTTCTGAGTGTTAACTATCTAATTAGGTGGTCAGAATTATTTTATCATTCTCACACCATCTACTCGCTATTTACGGATTATCTGCACTCCACCATCTGTAGAGAGCTTGATGATGCTGGAAGGAGTGTGAGGTTCATGCTCATTACGACGTGAAAGACATACGTAATCCACGGCTTCGAGCAACTCTGGAGATATGTCGCGATAGTTTTGCGCAGCCGGTTCACCGCTGATATTGGCGCTGGTGGAGACCACAGGCTTCTGCATTCTGTAGCATAATTCCTTGGAAAACTCCTCGTTAGTGATTCTCATAGCTATGCTTCCATCCTCAGCGATGAGGTTTGGCGCAAGCCCCTGAGCGCCATCAAGGATGATGGTGGTAGGCTTGGTAGCGAGATTGAAGAGATCCCACGCCACGTCAGGCACATTGCGTATGTAGCGAGAAATGCGTGAATCAGAGTCTATAAGGCATATCATAGCCTTGGAATCATCACGCTTCTTGATTTCATATACTCTCTTTACAGCCTCGGGATTGGTGGCATCACATCCAATACCCCACACAGTATCAGTAGGGTAGAGGATTACTCCACCTTGCTTCATCACACGGACTGCTTCCTTAATGTCTTTTTCGTATTTCATGTTTTTATTTCTTTTTTCTCTTTATCCCTTCAAAAGTAGAGAGGAACATTATTCTGTTTTATTATGATTTGCCTCATTTCTCCTCCATGCTGCGGTGATGGAAGGAAAACGTTATGTGTTTAGTTTCTCCAATATCCAGTGACCCTTATGCTTTCTGAAAGTCATTTCTGTCTCCATCCCGTTGGCAATGCCACGGATGACTAATATCCTGGTGCTTGAAGGCTTATATGGCTTCTCACCATAATGTATATTATATATGATGCCGGAAGGCATCCAAGGCACGAACATAGGCCACTGCTCAGGCATCAATTCGCCCGTCATACGTGAGAAATCGTCGTCAGGGTCAGGACCAGAGAAGCTTACAAAGTCTGCCAAAGCATTCATCTGAGTGGTAGAGTCGGTGGCGAAAGCCTCGTAGAAGCGCAGGAAATGCGCATCTTCATGCTTGGTAAGAGGCATCATCTTCATGCCAAGCATCTTCCAAAGTCCGAGCGAACGCTTGAATGTCCATCTCTTTACCATGTTTTTCGCAAACATGACTTTCTCCACATAGACATTGCCTACAGTGGTGTCCTTTACGATGTCGAGCTGTCTTGCATTGTTGAACACGAGAGTATAGTAACCCTGGTGCATGAAGAAATGCTCCGTCCTCCAACGTTTAGCTGGGACAGAGGTAATCTTACCGTAACTGTTTACCGTCAGAGGGAAGTCAATGCGCTCGCGCTGCAGACGCCTGTTGGCGGCAAAATTAAAGAAAAAGTCGTCAAACAATTCGTCTGCTGCCTTAGGCATTGGCTCTTCTGAGATTATCGTCTCCATTGAGTCTTCTGCTTCAGAAGTGTCAGCGAGAAGAGAGTCTGATGATAACGTGTCGTTCTGGGCGGCCTTTTTCTCTGTGCATCCTGTGCCTACTGTCATCATCATTACGATGGCGAGGAAGGCGAAAAATACGGTTCTTCTCATTGAGATAAAAACTAAAAATCTATGCTTACTAAATTCTCTGAATCCCACTCTGTCATAGTGACTTTTGTGGGGTATTGATCATTTTTTGTGCAAAAGTACAACTTTATTTTCATTTTATTCCTTATTTTCCAAAGAAAATAGTAATTTTGCAGTGAAATTTCGAAATGAATCAATTATGCTGACAGAAAAAATAGATGCACTTCTTGCAGAAGTGAATGCGCTGACAGCCTCCAACGCTGAAGAAATTGAGGCTCTTCGTCTGAAATATCTTAGTAAAAAGGGTGAGATTAACGCTCTTATGGCTGACTTCCGCAACGTACCTGCAGAGGACAAAAAGGCTGTGGGAGTAAAGATAAACCAGCTCAAGCAGGTTGCCCTCGATAAGATAAACGGACTGAAAGAGGTCGTTGCCACCACCGAAACTATCTCTGATGACATAGACCTTACTCGTACTCCATACCCTATTAACCTCGGTACTCGCCACCCTCTCTCTATCGTGAAGAATGAGATAGTGGAGATATTCCAGCGTATGGGCTTCACTTTGGCTGACGGTCCAGAGGTAGAGGACGACCTTCATGTATTCACAAAGATGAACTTTGCCGCTGATCATCCTGCTCGCGATATGCAGGATACATTCTTCGTGGAGAAGAGTCCGCTCAATGATGTGACAAAGAATATCATCCTTCGTTCGCACACTTCCAGCGTACAGGCTCGAGTCATGGAGCAGGGACAGCCTCCTATCCGTGTCATCTGCCCAGGCCGTGTGTTCCGTAACGAGGCTATCACGGCGCGTGCTCACTGCTTCTTCCATCAGTTGGAAGGACTCTATATCGACAAGAACGTGTCTTTCACCGACTTAAAGCAGGTGATGCTTACCTTCGCACAGGAACTGTTTGGCCCTGACACCAAGATTCGTCTGCGCCCAAGTTACTTCCCATTCACAGAGCCTTCTGCCGAAATGGACATCTCATGCCATATCTGTGGCGGTAAGGGTTGTGGCTTCTGTAAGCACACCGGTTGGGTGGAAATCCTCGGTTGCGGTATGGTTGACCCTAATGTCCTTGAGCTCTGCGGTATCGATTCTAAGGTATATTCCGGTTATGCTTTCGGTCTTGGTATTGAGCGTATTACCAACCTCAAGTATCATGTCTCTGACTTGCGTATGTTCTCTGAGAACGATACACGCTTCCTTCAGGAATTTGAGGCTGCAAACTAAGTATCTGCCTGAAGCTGTATAAGACATCAAAGAAACATAAAAAGCCCCCACGACATCGAGTAATCATGTCGTGGGGGCTTTCATTTTATTGTTTCCAACGGTAAAAGCCGTTGGCACAGTGGCGTTTACTAGGGTATCTATCGCAAACCATTGGCGAAATCCCTGGCTGCCATGCGCTTCTTGCCACTCACCTGCACTTCAAGAATTTCTATCTGAAGGTCGGAAGCAGAGATGAAAAGGCGATTCTTCTCCACCTGAAGCAGTGGTTTCTTGGCGTCATATTGCGCATTCGTCAAAGCAATGCTCTGACGCTCAGTCTTCTGTGCCTTGTATATCTTCATCACAGTCTCGCGTCCGTCAGGCATAGTGACATTGCTCCAAGCACCCGGAACAGGGGAGAGACCGCGGATAAAGTCGTGGCATTGCTTAGCTGTCTTGCTCCAGTCAATCTCGCAAGTCTCCTTGAATATCTTAGGAGCATTATGTAATGTAGTGCCCACAGGAATCATTTCCTCTTGTGGAAGCGAAGCTACTGTGCCGTCACCCTCGATGATGGCATCTACAGTCTCGATGGCAAGCGTGGCACCGAGGCGCATAAGTCCGTCATAGACATACTCCACATTGGCATCATCAGGGATGTCGAAAGTCTTCTGCTGGATTATCCTTCCAGTGTCGATGTCGTGGTCGAGGAAGAAAGTGGTAACACCAGTCTGTGTCTCACCATTGATGACAGCCCAATTAATAGGCGCTGCGCCACGATACTGAGGCAATAGTGCGGCATGAACATTGAATGTGCCGAAGCGAGGCATATCCCAAACAATCTCAGGAAGCATACGGAAAGCTACAACCACCTGCAGATCTGCATTGTAGGAACGCAATGCTTCTACAAACTCAGGGTCTTTCATCTTCACCGGTTGAAGAACGGGTATATCATGTGCCAAAGCGTATTGCTTGACCTGTGAAGGTTGTAAAACACTGCCGTGGCGTCCCACAGGCTTATCAGGTTGTGTCACTACAGCAACGACATTATATCCACCCTCTACAAGAGCGGAAAGGGTGCCGACTGCAAACTCCGGCGTTCCCATGAATATTATTCTCAGATTCTCTTTTGTCATGAATATAGTTCAGAAATGCAAGTAATTAAGAATTATGCATTAAAAATTCTACATTATGAATTATGCATTATGAATTATGCATTATGCATTATGAATTATGCATTATGAATTATGCATTATGCATTATGAATTATGAATGACCTCCAGCAGTCCTTTGAATTGCAGATATTCATCAATGACCACCTTATGACTGCAAGCAGGAATAATCTTTTTAGCCATGCCACCAGTAGCTACTACGTGCACAGGTTTGTCGTAATTGGCTGATATCCTGTCGATGATACCATCCACCATAGAGGCAGTGCCATAGACAATACCGCTCTGCATACACTCCAATGTGTTGCGTCCGATAAACTGACGAGGACGTTCTATCGTGATGCAAGGCAACTGTGAAGCCTTCGTGCTCAAGGCTCTAAGGGAAGTCTTTACGCCAGGAATAATCATTCCGCCGATAAACCCGCGCTTATCATCCACCACACCTACCGTAGTGGCAGTTCCCATATCAAAGATGATTGCTGGGGTGCCATAAGTGGCGGCAGCTCCGATAGCATCGGCAAGGCGATCTTTGCCCAACTGAGTAGGCGACTCGATATTTATGTCTATCACGCGCAGAGCATCATCGAGGCGGAAGAAATGAGGCTGTATGCTGCAGATGTCAGCCAAGGCTTGAGTGATGTCATCATTCACTTCAGGCACTACTGAGGAGATGATGATATGCTCTAAGGTGCTGATATTGATACGAAACTTGTTCAGACCAGAGAGTATCTCACCACGAAAATATGTGGAGGTCTCCTCTTTCATGGTCTTGAATCTCCATGTATGGCGTATGGTCTTGCCACTGTCTGCTACAGCAACAACTATGGTAGAGTTACCTATGTCGATAAGTATTGTCATAATATGGAGGTTAATGGTTTTCGGTTGTTGGTTTTGGTTCTCTAATTATATCCGCCGGTGACGCAACTTCTTAAATGAAGAATGAAGAATGAAGAATGAAGAATGGCTGGCGCCATTGAGATACCTACTTCTTATTCTTGCTTATATCCGGTTGTGATGTTGCTGACACAAGGACTCTTCTTTTATGAAGAATGGCGGAATCGGAGGCTTGGATTATAGACTTGTAGCTTTATCCAATATGAGGTCTGCGGTATCTTCCTTTGAACAGAGAGGCAATTCCTTCACATCATCGTGGGTGATGAGGGTGACGCGGTTGGTATCTACTGCAAAGCCAGTTTCATTGCCACAGATGGAGTTGGCACAAATCATGTCCGCATTCTTCTTTGTAAGTTTCTCTCGCGAGTTGGCTATCAGATTTTCAGTTTCCATAGAGAAACCGATAAGCAACTGATTGCCAGACTTATGCTCACCAAGATATTTGAGAATATCCTGTGTGCGAGAGAGAGGAATGGAGAGATCGCTATCCTTTTTCTTCATCTTCTGGTCGCTATAAGAAGAAGGAGTGTAGTCAGCCACAGCACTGCACATTATTATAATATCCTTGTCGTGGCTCTGCGAAGTGATAGCGTCGTACATATCCTGAGCGCTCTTCACGGAAATGACCTCAATACCAGCGAATGCCTTGATGCTGACCGGACCCGAAACCAATGTGACATCAGCGCCACGGAGGCGTGCCATCTTGGCAATAGCATAGCCCATCTTACCAGAAGAGTGGTTTGTGATGTATCTGACAGGGTCGATAGATTCCTGAGTAGGACCGGCAGAGATGAGTATCTTCTTGCCTTTCAGGTCTTTTTCTTTGGCTATCTCTGTCAGAATATGCTCCATCAGCACCTCTTCCGAAGGCATCTTGCCACTGCCTGTGTCGCCACAGGCAAGACGTCCGCTCGCTGGAAGGATAATCTTGTAACCGTATTTCTTCAGTTTCTCCAGATTGTCCTGCAGGATAGGGTTCTCCCACATCCCCGTATTCATGGCAGGAGAGATGAGGCATGGCGCTTTAGTGGCAAAGACGGTGGTGGTAAGCATGTCATCGCAGATGCCGTTAGCCATCTTTCCTATCACATTAGCAGTGGCTGGAGCAATGAGGAAAATGTCAGCACGCTTAGCGAGAGCCACGTGCTCCACCTGAAACTCAAAGTTGCGGTCGAAGGTGTCGATGAGACATTTGTTTCCGGTAAGAGTCTCGAAAGTGGTTGGAGTGATGAAATTGCATGCATTTTTGGTCATGATAACATGGACATTAGCATGCTGCTTTACCAGCATAGAAGCAAGATTGGCTATCTTGTATGCTGCTATGCTTCCGGTCACTCCGAGTACTATGGTCTTGTCTTTCAGCATATTGTGGCTCTTGTTAAGTGAAGAATCTTCTAAATGAAGAATGTAGTATGTAGAATGAAGAATGGCTGACGCCGTTGCGATACTAACTCACATCAGCCAGTGATGTGGTAGATACAGTGGTTATTGCTCCTGATTGCAGAGCAAGCCGTGCTTCTCGTAGTTGGCTTTGCGCACTATCTCGTTCTCTTCATTGACGAAGAGTACGGTAGGCTTGTGCTGCTTAGCCTCCTCAGGAGTCATGTCGGCATACGCCATTATGATGACTTTATCGCCTACGTTGACGCATTTAGCTGCCGCTCCATTGAGGCAGATGATGCCAGAGCCCTCTTCGCCAGCGATGGTATAGGTCTCAAATCGGGTGCCATTATTGATGTCAACAATCTGCACCTTCTCATATTCCATAATGCCAGACTCCTCCAGCAGACGAGTGTCGATAGTGACACTGCCTACATAGTTGAGGTCAGCTTGAGTGACAACGGCGCGATGTATCTTTGCTTTTAGAAGTGTAATGTTCATTATGTGAATAATTTAGAAAAAGTAGGTGGTCAAAATTTCATGATGATTTCGACCACTTACTCTCATCTACTTTACAATAAAATTATCAATCAAGCGAGTCTTGCCGATATATACAGCGATGGCAACAAGTGTCTCGCCTTCGATAGTTTCCACTCTCTGAATATTCTCAAAGTCAACGACTTCAACGTAGTCGATGCGAGCAAGAGGCTCAGTAGCAAGGTTTTGGCTGATGATGTCGATGATCTTCTTGGCATTCTTCTCACCATTCTCGATAGCCTCACGACCGAGTCGGAGACTCTGTGAAAGGATAAGTGCAGCCTTGCGCTCCTCAGGGTTGAGGTAAGTGTTACGACTTGACTTTGCAAGACCGTCAGCTTCTCGTACAATAGGGCATGGCACAATCTCGATAGGGAAATTCAGGTCGCGTACAAAGCGGCGGATAGTGGCAAGCTGCTGTGCATCTTTCTGTCCGAAATAAGCGCGGTCAGGGCATACGATATTAAAGAGTTTGCCCACAACAGTGCACACACCACGGAAATGGATAGGGCGTACAGCGCCACAGAGCAGTTCAGTAGTTTCTGTAGTGTCGATGAATGATGTGAAATGTCCTGGGTACATCTCGGCAGGTTCTGGATGGAAGATGATGTTTCCGCCAGCTTTCTCTACGATAGCCTTGTCGTGCTCAATGTCGCGTGGATAAGCCTCAAGGTCCTCGTTAGGGCCAAACTGTATAGGATTTACGAAGACAGAAACGACGGTGCGGTCATTCTGGCTCGCCGATTTCTCGATGAGACTCTGATGACCTTCGTGCAGAAATCCCATAGTAGGCACGAGTCCTACGGAAAGTCCCTGCTTTCTCCATTCTGCTACTATCTCTCTCACTTCTTTGATTGTTTTTACTACTTGCATAGTTATTTGTTTGTTTTTGTAGTCTGGTTATTTTTTTTCTTTCAAAAGATATTGATAAGAAGATGGTCAATATTATTATTGTAATTTCGATCATCTTACTCAGCGTAAGAATTAATATAGTTTCTCCAATACATCATCGCTGATAGCGAATGTATTCTCTTCAGAAGGGAAAGTGCGACTCTCTACTTCGCTCTTGTATTTCTTGAAAGCATCGAGCATGATAGAGTGGAGGTCGGCATATTTCTTAAGGAACTTAGGCGAGAAACCTGCGGTATAACCGAGCATATCCTGATATACGAGCACCTGACCATCGCATCCGTTGCCAGCACCGATACCGATGGTGATGGAAGGAACGCTCTTGGTGATAATGTCAGCTAAGGCAGCAGGCACGCACTCCAATGTGATAGCGAATGCTCCAGCCTCTGACACCGCCTTGGCATCGTCGATAAGTTTCTGAGCGGTAGCCTGATTCTTGCCCTGCACCTTGAATCCTCCGAGCATATTGAATGACTGAGGAGTGAGGCCAATATGTGCCACTACAGGTATTCCAGTCTGAGTGATGGCCTTGATGCGGTCGGCATATTCTGCTCCGCCTTCCATCTTGACAGCCTGGCAGTTGGTTTCCTTTACTATTCTTCCGGCATTAGTCACGGCTTCCTCCACGGAAGTCTGGTATGACATAAAAGGCATATCAATGACCACGAGGGTGTTCTTGGCACCACGGCAAACGGCTTTGCCATGATGAATCATGTCTTCTACAGTGACAGAAAGGGTGTTCTCATAACCCAACATCACGTTGCCTAATGAGTCGCCCACGAGAATCATGTCGATTCCAGCTTCGTCCACAGTGCGTGCGGTATTGTAATCGTACGCAGTAAGCATGCTAATTGGAAGTATGCCTTTACGACTAAGCATATCATATATTGATTTCTTCATCGTTGAGGTATAATTTTTTGGTCTTGAAAAAGATGATGTGAAATAAAACGCGCTACGGATTTACTGTGCAGCGTCACTCATTTCCTGTGAATAAAAAATGATCTGATAAAATAAATTGGTGGTGCAAATAATTGCAAACCCTGCGTTTTTAAAAGTATGCTCTTTTTTCGGGGTGCAAAGTTAATCACTTTTCTCCAAATATCCAAATCTTTTATTATATATTTGTGCGCGTGCTTGATAAAAAAGCAATCACGTTATTTTATTTTATAAAAAGTAATAAAAGATAGTATATATTCAAAAATAATTTCTTACCTTTGCAGACGGTGAGCAGGCTGAGAGACAACAATACGAGATGAAGCAAGCTATGATTTTTGCAGCTGGCATGGGCACAAGACTCAAACCGCTGACTGACGTAATGCCAAAAGCAATGGTGCCGGTAGGGGATAGACCTCTACTGCAGATAGTCATGGAAAAGCTTATCAGCGTGGGAGTTACGCATTTCGTAGTCAATGTGCATCATAAGGCAGGGCAGATACGTAATTTCCTCAATATCTATCAGAAAGCAAATCCAGACCTCTCCATATCCATTTCTGACGAGACTCCACAGCTTCTTGAGACAGGTGGAGGCGTGAGAAAAGCAGCATCGCTGTTCGTGCCTGATGCTCCTGTATTGATACATAATTGCGACATCCTTAGCAATCTCGACCTTCAGTCCGTCTATGACGCACCGCAACATGACGCCACGCTCATCGTTTCTCAGCGAAAGACCCAGCGCTATCTGCTCTTCAATGACGATATGAGGCTCGTAGGCTGGACTAATATAGCCACTGGCGAGGTGCGGTCGCCATTCCCTCAGCTCGACCCGAAGCAGTGCCGTAGGTATGCCTTCTCCGGCATTCATATCCTCTCGCCAAGCCTAATCGACGCAATGCAGTCGTACCCAGAACGATTTCCCATCATGGATTTCTATCTGGAAAACTGTGACAAATTTGACATCAGAGGCATGGCTGTAGATAATCTGCAGTTGCTCGATGTGGGAAAACTCGACACTCTCGACTTGGCAGAACGGCAAGCCGAGGCTCTCAGAGCTTAAAGCTCTATGAAATATGAATCTTCTATAACAACTATAAAGCGACAAAATGCAAAAAATCATCATCTTAGACTTTGGCAGTCAGACCACACAGCTCATCGGACGTCGCGTGCGTGAGATGGACACATTCTGTGAGATAATGCCATACAATAAGTATCCGGAAGATGATTCTGACGTTATTGGCGTCATTCTCTCCGGCTCTCCTTATTCGGTTTATGACCCTGAGGCATTCAAGGTCGATATCTCACGCTTCGTAGGTCGCCTGCCTGTTCTTGGCATCTGTTACGGTGCGCAGTACATGGCTTATACTAATGGTGGCAATGTGGAGTCTGCTGGCTCACGTGAGTATGGTCGTCAGAACCTTGTTACTATAAATAAGGAGAATCCACTCTTCCGTGGCTTCGATGACAACTCACAGGTGTGGATGTCACATGGCGACACTATCACACGCATTCCTACTGGCGCAGAGGTTATTGCTTCTACACAGTCTGTCAGCAATGCCGCATACTATCTCCCTGCTGGAAAGACAGTAGCAGGCGTGCCTTGTGCTAAAGGCGTGTGGGCTGTACAGTTCCATCCAGAAGTATTCCATTCTGTTCAGGGCTCACTCCTGCTCAAGAATTTCGTAGTGGATATTTGCGGAAGCAAGCAAAACTGGAGCGCTGACTCATTCGTAGAGACTACAGTCAAGGAACTTCGTGAGCAAGTGGGCGACGATCGCGTAATTCTCGGACTCTCAGGTGGCGTAGATTCCAGCGTGGCAGCAGTGCTTCTCAGCAAGGCTATCGGTGATCATCTCACATGTATCTTCGTAGATCATGGTATGCTTCGCAAGAATGAGTTCCGTGATGTGATGGAAGATTACAAGTGTCTCGGACTTAATGTGATAGGAGTAGATGCCAGTGAGAAATTCTTTGCTGACCTTGCAGGTGTCTCTGACCCAGAGCAGAAGCGTAAGATTATCGGACGCGACTTCGTGGAAGTATTCAATGCAGAGGCAAAGAAGATTAAGGATGCTAAGTGGCTTGCACAAGGCACCATCTATCCTGACCGCATCGAGAGCCTCAATATCACAGGAAAGGTAATCAAGTCACACCATAATGTGGGCGGTCTGCCAAAGGAAATGCACCTCTCTCTCTGCGAACCACTCAAATGGCTCTTCAAGGATGAAGTGCGTAGAGTAGGACGCTCAATGGGAATGCCAGAGCATCTCATCACTCGTCATCCATTCCCAGGACCTGGTCTCGCAGTGCGTATTCTCGGCGACATCACTCCTGAGAAGGTACGTATCCTTCAGGATGCTGACGACATCTATATCCGCGGACTCCGTGAGTATAAGACCAAGCTCAGCGGTGAGCAGGCTCGTGCAGTCCTCGCAGCAGGAGTGCCAGCCGATATGAAGAATGGTGAGATAGAAGTATCTCTCTATGATCAGATCTGGCAGGCAGGCACAGTGCTCCTTTCCACCGTTCGTAGCGTAGGAGTAATGGGCGATGAGCGCACCTATGAGCATCCGGTAGCTCTCCGTGCAGTAACATCTACCGATGCAATGACAGCCGACTGGGCACACCTCCCATACGACTTCATGGCAAAGGTATCTACAGAGATAATAAATAAGGTGAAGGGAGTCAACCGCGTATGCTATGACATCTCCTCAAAGCCACCTTCAACAATCGAGTGGGAGTAACCTGTTTCCCCATCTCATCATATTCCAAAAATCGGCGCAGTTTAAATTTTCCGTGGCAAGCCCCAGAGGTGCTAACCAAAAGA